>ERZ1035048.32-NODE-32-length-49212-cov-13.692272_pt1 | contig 49212 bp, 53 predicted proteins | sample MGYA00520587_ERZ1035048 | MGnify/ENA primary metagenome ERZ1035048 (study PRJEB33766, sample SAMN09781693) | gut metagenome | biome: gut microbiome | host: Homo sapiens | place: Madagascar | study: EMG produced TPA metagenomics assembly of the PRJNA485056 data set... | reverse complement strand
TCTCCGGCCTTGCCTTCGCCTTTGGTATTGGCAATCAGCGTTGTTACCAGCTTCAAGATGTCCTTTTCGCTATGGATATAGGCGAAAGGGTTATAGTGCATGGACTTCTTGAAGTTGATGGTATTTAGGACCTTGATTCGATACGGCTCATAAATGACCTTGCCGTGCTTATCCTTCGTGGGCTTTCCGTCCTTCCCCAGCTTGGGCGCACCCCTTTGGAGCATTTTTCCGCACTCCACCAAAATGGTTCCCTTCGGGTCCGTCACAACATAGGAGCTGTGCATCTGCATCAGGTTGGGTTTCAGCCAGAATCGGGTCTTACCGGAACCGGAGCCGCCAATCACCAGTACATTTTTGTTTCTGGCAGTTTTGGGGTCCTTGGGGCGGCTGTTCATGGTCAGGCTCTCCGTTTTCGTCAGAATCACATTGTTCTGAAATACAGGATCAACGTAAGGTGCAATATCCTCACGGGTTCCCCAGCGGGCCGAACCATATTCCAAACCATGTCGATATTTCTTGGCGTTCTTGCTTTTAAGATACACCGCCAGCCTCAGACCAACACCGCAGCACAGCCCTACCAACAAGTCCAATGGATGCAGGCTTGGCCAGAAACTTTGCAACGCCCCAGGCAGAACCGCAACCAGCGAAAGAAACTTTTCTGAAGCATCCGCTCCTTGTGCCATTCGCCATGCCTCTCCAAAATTGGTAGCAAACAGCCCCAGCAGGATATACGGCATATTCAGCAAAATGAGCTTTTTGATGTCCAATGTCTTTTTCATCGTTCCAGCTCCTTTCGCTTGGTGCGATCCACCACAGCATTTTTAACCATCTCTTTGAACTGGTTAAGTTTTGCCAGTACGGACGGGCGCTCTGTTTTCGTTGCCTTTTTGACCTTTTTGTTGGTGTACTCTGTAAAAGCTGCTGTCAGAGCATCTGCATCACGGCCTTTGAAAAAAATCAGGTACTTTGGCGGAGAACTGCTGCGGTCCTTTTTCACCGCATAATCCACACCATATTTCCGGGCGATTTTCTCAAACTCCTTGATAGAGGGGTCTGTGATCTCAATGTTGGATATTCCCTGATTCTGCCCGACAAGCTGCTTCACAGTCTGTTTCCCATGCGGAACAACCGGCGCATCACGGCTTCTCTGCTTTTGCAGCTTCTTTTCCTTGCGATGTGCCATGTACTTGCTTATGGCAGCCTTAAACATTCTGCCGGTAAACTTTGTTCCACTGACAACCAGCGTCAAAGTTCTGTTTTCCACTTCTTCCTGCATTTTCAACGCCTCCTTTCCACGAAGTTTGCAGGGAATCTCATTTTTGCTAAGGCGGAACCACCAGTCGCCGCAGAAGATAACGCTTCATACCACCCTCCTTAGCGTAACTGGTCAGTACGGTCATAGTGCAGATTGCCCTGACGCACCTTTGCGTGGCTCAAAATCTTAATCCGCCCTTTTGCCTGACTATCCAATGCTTTTTCATAACCGGTATCCGACAGGAACAGGCGGGTTCGTTCGCCTTTCCAGCCAACAGGGGAATCGTTCGTCAGCACATCAAAAATAATCATGTGCCGTGTGTCCTCCGCAAAACGCTGGAGGTCCATATATCCATGACCGTGATAATTCTGCGCTCCTGCCTTTACCCGCATTTCTTCCATCAGCTGCCCTATGGTCTTTCCCTCAGACATCATGCTTACTCCTTTCTCCCGGCACTTCCGGGCAATAAAAAAAGCGACCATTTACCAGCCGCCATACAGATCGTGATTTACTTGTGAGGTGTAATGATTGCTTATCGTGGTCGGTGCATTGAACAGAACGGTCAGAAGATACTGCTTCATGTTGCGAATTTCCGTGGTGTTCTTCTGTAAACAGTCCATGACAAACTCAATGTGCGAGTTATCCAGCTTCAAGAACCTGGAACGAACGATTTCATGCGGAAAATCACTTCCTGCAATACGGGTGGTCTTTCGCTTTGCACAGACCGTTTCCACGATTAGCTCCACAATCTCATCCAAATCCTCCCGATAAGTTTCATACTGCTGACACAGGTATTCATACCCGATATTCTCCTGAATCAATTCCCGATAACTCTCTATCTCTGTGAGTGACATCGCATCCCTTCCTTTCCGTTCCGGCAGACAATCTGCCGCGCAATCCCGGAAGGGAATGGAATCGGTACTTGATCCATAAATATTTTGTTTTTGAGTATTTGATTTCTCTATATTTAATTCTGCGGGCTTTTCCGTATCCGGTTTATCCATATACGGGTTTTCCGTATCTGGTGAATCCGTATCCGGTTTTCTAAGCTGTGGCTGCTCGTATATGACATACTCTGTATCGCTGATGCGTCCCTGCCGGTCACGCAGCTTGTGCCGCACAATGTAACCGGCAGCCTCCAATTCCCGCAACGCAGCGCCTATGGCATCCACGCCCTCCTTACAGATCTTTGCAAGACCACGGGTGGTGTAATTCCAGTCCTCTGGCAAAGATAACATCATGGAAAGCAGTCCCTTGGCTTTTAACGACAGGTTTGCATTTCGTAAATGATGATTGCTCATCACAGTATAATCACGGGTCCGTTCAATGCGAAAAACGGCCATCGACCTCACTCCTTCCGAATTTTGGGTACAAAAAAACCGCAATCCTCATTCCAAAGAATTGCGGTGTTCAACACTTTTCAAATTTTCTTGCATAGAACCAAAACAGCGGCTTTCGAGGACGCGCCTCTGTAAATGGCTCCTCCTGGGCGAAAGGAAGTGTTTGCATCACTCGGTCAATATCCGTTGATTCCATGTCATGCTGAGATTTGCAATCTTCCCGGATTGCTTCTTGAATTTCCTTTACCGTACACATAGTCATTCCTTTCCTTTCGTTGTATGGGTTTATGAGCGGCGGCGTTTTCCCGGTTTGAAATCGAGGATATGTCCCTCAATCACACGAGCGTAACGCTTGATCTTAATCTCCCGACGCTGCTGGCTTTGCAGGGTAGCCTGATACCCGTCCTCGGTCAAAAACAGCCGCATTTCCTCTCCGGGGCTGCCGTAAGCTGTGCTGGGACGCAGGACGGAAAACTCAATCATCCAGCGTGTGTTATCCCAAAACCTCTCCACGGCGAGAATGTTGTGTCCTTTCAGCTCACGGGCTGAAATATCCATCATAGGCGGCTCCTTTCATCGTTCCTGGTCTCTCTGACGCTTTTTCTGCCATGCCTCCAGCAGCTTGATGATGGTTTCCTGCATCCGCTGGGGCGTATAGCTTTTAGGAAAATACTTCCGCAAGGTGTCAGAGGTAAATGTCACTCGGTCCAGATCGCTTTTCTTTTCCTCACCCATGATGACACGCATCATATCGAGGGTCAGATGCCCCTCCTGACTGTATTTTTTGAGCCGCTGGGCTTGAGAAAGAGAAGGGGTAGCCTGTTCGCTGTCCATTGCATCCAGCAAATCTCTCTGTTCCTCTTTTTTGAGGAAGGACAGCTCATAAGCAGGATTTAAGGCAATTTTCTTTTCATCCACCATGTCCAGCAGTTCGGGAATCAGTTCGGTCAGACGGATAAATCTTTTAATCTGTGATTTGCTATCTGGACTGTTCTCCGCGATTTTTTCTGCCGCAGTCAACTTCGGCCCAACTTGGGCCGAGGTTAAATCCGTCCTGGCTCCTTGGTGCTTAATGGCATCCAGTTTCATCTTATAGGCAAAGGCCCTTTCACTGGGAAGCAGGCTTTCTCGTTGCAGATTGCTGTCAACCATAATGATCGTGGCGGCATCATCATCCAAATCCCGAACAATGACCGGCATGGTCTCCTTGTCTGCCAGCTCACTGGCTCTGTGCCGCCTGTGTCCGGCTACCAGCTCATAACCGCCCTCCGGGTCCGGTCGAGCAATCGCCGGAACCAGAACGCCATACTGCTTGATACTGTCAGCGGTCTCCATCATGGCTTCGTCATCCTTGACTTTGAATGGGTGGTTCTTAAAGGGATGCAGTTCAGACAGCGGAATCTCCTGAATCTTTTCCAGCTTTGCATCCTGACGGCCTTCTTCGGTGGAGAACAGATCATCTACCGAGACCAGCTCTATTTTTTTCGCGCTGCTTTTCAAGTTTCAACACCTCCTTCGTCAGATTTCGATACCCCTCTGCCACCTTGCCGCCAGGGTCATGGGCGAAAATACTTTTTCCCTCTGCGCTGATTTCCTTTGCACGGACAGAGTGTGGAATCTCCGTTCCAAAGATTTTGATTTTACTTCCATAGGTGTCCCGCAGCAAAGCAGCAATCTCTTTTGCAAAGTTGGTGCGGTTATCCACCATCGTCAGCAGGATACCGTCAATCTGGAGCTTTGGATTGATCTGCCGTTTCACCTTACTGACCGTAGATAGAAGCTGTTCCAGTCCTTTGGCGGGCAGATACTCTGCCTGCACGGGAATTATGATCCTGTTCGCAGCCGCCAGCGCATTGACCGTAAGCATTCCCAACGAGGGCTGACAGTCAATCAGGATATGGGAATATTGTCCCTTCAGTGTGTCCAGATATTGCCGTAAAATCGTTTCACGGCTCATGGCGTTTACCAAAGAAACCTCCATACCGGAAAGCTGAATATCCGCAGGCATCAGGTCAACGCCTTCTGCATGATGCAGAATACCTTCTCCGGGGCGTATAGGCTGATCCATCAGAATTTTGCCCATTGCATCCGACAGTGTAAATGGCAGCTTGTCTGGTTGCGGATTTCCCAAGCTGATTGTCAGGCTTCCTTGCGGGTCCCCGTCGATCAGAAGCACTTTCTTTCCGGCCTGTGCCAGACCTATTCCCAAGTTCGCACAGGTTGTTGTTTTGCCAACGCCGCCTTTCTGGTTGGCGATGGCGATGATTTGTGTGTTCATGACTTCACCTCATTTCTGATTGTTGCTGTTGTTTCTGGAAATAGAAAAAGCCGCCACTTCAAAATTAACAGTGAAGTGACGGCTCTTTCTATCGCCGGAATACGAGTTCCTGAAATGAAAAAAGCACACAGCATTTATACTGTGTGCTACATCAAATTCATATTCAATTATTCAAATTAGCTCAAACTATGCCAAACTGCCACAGCCAAAAAACGAGGGGAAGGAGGGCTGAAAAGCCCCCCAAAAATCGGCTCTCGGTTAACCACTTTGGGAACCACTTCCCCCTCTTTTTGCCCTCTTTTTAGCCAGTTAACCACTTGCGGACCACTAAAAATTGGATGAAATCGGCTCTCGTTTTGCCAAATTTGGCCAAACCATATCAGCCCGTTTAGATATAGCAAAAGCCCGGAAAACCTTGATTTTCCGGGCTTTTTGAACCATTTTGATATAGTCTGAGCAGTCGATTATCGCTTGCTGAACTGCGGAGCGCGACGAGCTGCTTTGAGACCGTATTTCTTACGCTCTTTCATACGTGGATCACGTGTTAAGAATCCAGCAGACTTAAGAACTGGTCTGTACTCTGAATCTACCTGAAGGAGTGCACGAGCGATTCCGTGACGGATTGCTCCGGCCTGTCCTGTGTATCCACCACCACGAACGTTAACTAAAACGTCGAACTTGTCAACTGTCTCAGTTGCAACTAATGGCTGGCGAACAACTACCTTTAATGTCTCAAGACCAAGGTACTCATCGATATCTCTTTTATTGATTGTAATCTTTCCTGTTCCAGGTACTAAATATACTCTAGCAACAGATGATTTTCTTCTTCCTGTTCCGTAATACTTTGTAGTAGCCAATTTACTTTACCTCCTATTAAAACTCTAATGTCTCAGGTTTCTGAGCTGCATGTTTGTGATCTGGTCCAGCGTATACGAATAACTTTGTATACATCTGACGTCCAAGAGGTCCCTTTGGAAGCATTCCCTTTACAGCGTACTCGATAACGCGCTCTGGGTGCTTGTTCATCATCTCTCTTAATGTTGTCTCTTTCATACCACCGATATAATCTGAGTGATGATAGTAAATCTTCTGGTCTAATTTCTTACCAGTAACCTTAACCTTGTCAGCATTGACAACGATTACATAATCACCTGTGTCAATGTGTGGTGTAAAGATTGCTTTATTCTTTCCTCTTAATACTTTAGCAACTTCTGATGCTAAACGTCCTAATGTCTTACCTTCAGCGTCTACTACGTACCATTTTCTGTCGATTGTAGCAGGACTAGCCATAAATGTTTTCATCGGTTTTCCTCCTTAAATGATTCGATTACTTTTAATGCCGATGCCTCTTGAAATCGCGTATGTCCGGACGCCACTTCCTTTTTGACATCTTATAGTCCTCTGTTCCATCTCAGATGACTATCATTATCTATACTAAATGGTTGCCGGGGCTTTGGCTTCCATTTATCTACTTTTACAGACCTAGATATTATACTTGCGTAACCGGCTGTTGTCAAGTGTTTTTTACCCTTATTTCGAGATTTTTATTCCAGTTTTTTTATTCCAGACTATTTTTATTTCGAAATTTTTATTCCATGCTTTTATACTTTTATTTCCGGCTTTTTACTCTAAAACTGCATATATACAAAATCCGCCGGATTCACACCCGGTCCGTAATAACCGAATATTATTACTATAAATATGCCAAGATATATTATTGCCCAGCGAAGCGGCAGCTTTCTTGAAAGTATGAAATCGCGCATGTCGAGCTTTTTATTTTCCTCAACGAAGCTGATGAAGAACCACAGCAGCGTACATATTATAAGTAAAAGTATATCGTACTCATCCAGTCCGCATGCACCGAGATTCAAAATGATGTTGTTTATTCCAAGCTCGCTGATATGGAAATCCGTGACTGATTTAAAAAGCATGTGAAATGCAGTCGACGCATTTGCTGCTATGTCAAAATAGTAGCCTACCAGTATGAGCATAAAGGTCCAAAGCACTGATATAATTGTTGCAAATATACCCTTTTCCCTGAGACCGGTCAGCTTAAAAAAGCCTCCTGCCACCTTTTTGTTTACCGGAGCAAAAAGCTCTGCAAGCATGATGACAATGCCATTCCAGAGTCCGAAATACAGGTATTTCATATTGGCACCATGCCATACTCCGATGACGATAAATGTGATGACACTCGCGATGCAGCCCGGCAGCACCTTACTGATATGCGCACCAAATCTCGGCTTTAGCCATTTGCCAAAGTTCAGGAAACGCTTTGAGATTGAAATCGGGTAGAAGATATAGTTTCTGCACCAGTCTCCAAGAGTCATATGCCAGCGGTGCCAGTACTCTGTGAGTGAGCGCGAAAAATACGGATGGTTGAAGTTTGTTGACATCGTTATGCCAAACATCTCCGCAATACCGCGCACTATATCGATTCCTCCCGAGAAATCCGCATACAGCTGCAGCGCATATACTACTGCCGCAAAAAATACATAGGTGCCTGAAAAATCCATCGGCTTATCCATCACAAAATTAATGATATTTACTGCGCGATCTGCTATCACAAGCTTTTTCATGACTCCCCAGAGCACCAGAAGTGCACCCTTTTGCAGATTTTCCAGCCTCAGCGAATGTCCCTCGTAAAGCTGTCCCGCAAGCTTATCATATATCGCAATCGGTCCCTGTATGATCTGTGGGAAAAATGACACGAACAGCGCTACCTTAAAGAAATTCTTTTCAGGCTCGACAATTTCCCTGTATACATCCATCACATAGCCCATGGACTGGAAGGTGTAGAAGGATATGCCAAGCGGAAGCAAAAGTCCAAGCTCACCCGCATATGGTATGTATTTAAGGAATGCCAATATGCCGAAATTGCAAAGCAGCGCAAAAAGCATGACTGCCACTCTCTTTTTTCTGCCCTTTTCCTTGTATTCCTTTCTGGTCTGCCTGTCCCAGTCCTCCTTATGGCTTTTTACGATGGCATTCTGCTCCTTTAGCAGCTTGTCAATCCATATTGTCGAGCCATAGGTGGTGCATATTGTGAAAATGATAAAAAGCACATACCACTTACATATAATCACATAGTATGCCATGCTTCCCGCCAGAAGCACATACCAGCGGTATTTCTTCGGAAAGCAATAATATAGTACAAGCAATACGATTACAAATATCGCATATTTTAATGAAATGAGTTCCATTTTATTTACTCCAAATCTATTTTCTAAAGTAATACTGCCATACATACTTTAATTAACAGACAGTATTTATTTTAAATTCCATACACTATCATGCTATTTTTTAACCGGGGTATTTAATTCCTTAACAGGCTTTACGTCGTTGTTCGTATCTGCTACCTTATTTGTCGCAAGACTTGACGAAAAATTATAAGGCAGATAAACGGACATCTCAAAATAATGATTGCCCAGACTCAGATCCGTATCCTTTGCGCAGGCACTCATCACCCTGTCAGCGCGCCTTGCGCACTCGCCCCATGCACTCTGAAGCTCCGGTGAGTGGTCTGCATTAAGCCTGTAATTATCTGACAGATACTTCCCCATAAATGCAGTGAATTTGCGGCTTCCGTTTATATTCAGATGCTCTGAATTGTAGAAATCATCCCTCTCATTGATTCCGATAAGTTCCTTATCTCCTTCAAAGCTTGCAAAATCATAGCCATATGACTCCACAAGCTCCTTCACGTCGCAAAGCACCTGCGGATTCTTTATCTCCTTCTCATGAGGAAACCTTGCAAAAAGCACCTTTTTTACGCCCTGCGCTTTACAATACTCAAGCAGCTCAGTCATATATGCTCTGCTCTTGTCGGTAAAATAGAGAGTTTTCTGCTTGCCTGATGGACAATCGGAATATTTAGCAATAGATGAAAAGCCCTTCATGCATGATGTTTTTGTAAAATACATTCCAACTCTTGTAGCAAAGGTGTGTGCACATTTGTCTATATCCTTCCAGTTGCTGTGATACAGCTTTAAAGGGTTTCTAAAGTTGTCCTGCTCATCCTTTGGCACAATCTCTTGTATTGTATCAAGCCTGTTTTCCTTATTGTGGATATTGTCTATCCAGCTATGCAGCTTTACCGTCCTGTCGTAGTAGCTGTCTTTTTGTAAAAAGCCATTCACCTCAAACACCACAACCTTCGGATGCTGTCTGGTGAGAGCTTCCCTGAGCATTGACTTGTACAGGCTGCCGGGCGCTCCGGATACCCCCAGTGAGTATGAGGTGTATCCATAATTCTTCCAGGCCTCTGTTGCGCTGTAATCAGCGTATACCTCGCTGGCTCCTATCATCATCACATCAATTGAGTCCTTCGGCTCCTTATAAAAGCCCTCTATAGTCGCAATATTGACAGCATCCGTCATCTTAAAAAATGTCGAGACAAACGAAAACAGCACTACAAATATCAGGGCAAACGCTCCTATACGGATCACTCTGCGGTGTCTGCCTTTTACTTTGTCTGTGCTGTTTATGGCTTTGTTTTTTATAATTTTCTCTTTAACTTCTGTAAATCTCATAACCATCTTCATCTCCAAGCTTCTTTTTACCGTACCATGTCTTAACCGTAACGACATTATAACCTATTATCGAAGCTAAAAACGGATATTTCAAAAATCTTAATATAATATTAAAAATCTAAAGCTGTTACTCGTACTCCAGTCCTATCATTGTAAGCCCATGTGCCGGGGCTGTGGGACCTGCTGCTGCCCTGTCTGTTGCGGCTATTATGCCCTTCATCGCATCGGCCGGCATATCGCTTCCACCTATCTTCACAAGTGTTCCTGCGATTATGCGCACCATATTGTACAAAAAGCCGTTTCCTGTCACACGTATTGTGATGATGTCACCAGCCTTTGACACCGTACAGTCATATATCGTGCGGACTGTGGTCTGTGCCTGCGAGTTTGCCGAGCAGAAGCTTGCAAAATCATGCTCTCCTATAAGATATTTTGCAGCCTCACTCATCTTGGCTGTGTCAAGCGGATAATGATAGAAATATGTGTCAAGCCTGCGTGTCGGATTTCTGAACCTCGCATTTAAAATGCGGTATTCATAGGTTTTACGGCTCTTTGAGAAGCGTGGATGATAATCATAGCTTACCTCACAGGAATCGACCACCACTATATCCTCCGGCAGCTTCTGATTCAGTGCATATGATATCTTTTCCGCCGGCATGCGGGTATTGGTGTCAAACATACACACATTTCCAAGTGAATGCACTCCCGCATCGGTGCGGCTTGCTCCTGTCACCTTTATATCCTCCTTTAACAGGCGGCTCAGGTGCTCGTTTAATACCTGCTCAATTGTTATGCCGTTTGGCTGTATCTGCCAGCCGCAGTAATTTGTGCCATCGTAGGCTACAATCATTTTTACACGCATATATCTCTCCTGTTTTGCCTGCACTATCTATTTCACTATCTGAAAATAAGATTGCCCAGATTCACCGGCAGAAGGATTCTAAGCACTATCACAACCGCTAAAAACGCAAATATGAAAAGATATGCTATTTTATCATCCTTTTCATATACGAGCGGCTTCATCTTTGTCCTGCCCTCTCCACCATTGTAGCATCTGGCCTCCATGGCCATTGCGAGGTCATCCGCACGCCTGAATGCCGATACGAAAAGCGGCACTAAAAGAGGCACCATGCTCTTTGCTCTTTTTATGATATTTCCGTGCTCAAAATCAGCTCCTCTTGCCATCTGTGCTTTCATTATTTTGTCCGTCTCCTCAATAAGGATTGGAATGAAACGAAGCGCTATCGACATCATCATGGCTATCGCATGCACCGGAACATGTATTTTGTTTAAAAAGCCCAGTGATTTCTCAAGACCGTCCGTGAGCTGGTTTGGTGTGGTGGTGAGTGTCATGAGCGAGGTTCCTATAATGAGCAGTACAAGTCGTATCATCATGGTTGCTGCATTTATCAGTCCGGTGTCAGAAATGTGCAGTATACCGTACTCCCAGATTGTGTACTCTCCCTGTGTGAAAAACACGCTGAAGCATGCTGTAAAAAGCAGCAGTATTATAATGGATTTGAGTCCCTTTACCATGAACTTAAAGGGCACCTTCGAAATCTTTATAACTGCGGCAAGCGCGGCAACTATAAACAGCACACCGGCTATTCCTTTGTAGGAAAACAGCGCAATAATATATATAAGTGTTGCGAAAAGCTTTACTCTTGGGTCCAGTTTATGTATTGGCGACTGAGCCGGATAATACTGGCCTATGGTAATATCACGAATCATTTTTGTATTCCTTCCTCATAATTTGTATCAAAATGTCGGCATTGGTGAGCTATTTAAAGGCTTTTAGTATTGAGTCCCTCGCCTCCGCAACTGTCGTCGCCGAAAGGTCAACCGGTATACCCTTTTCCGCAAGATCATGCATCAGATATGTGACCTGCGGTGCTGCAAGTCCGACTGCCTCGAGCTCCTTATAGTGTGAGAATACCTCCTTCGGCACTCCGTCAAACATCACCTCTCCTGAATTCATAACTATGATGCGGTCCACATACTCCGCAACATCCTCCATGCTGTGTGATACGAGTATGATTGTGATACCCAGATCCTTTTTCATCTGTAAAAGCAGTCCCAGTATCTCATCTCTGCCTGCAGGATCCAGTCCCGCTGTCGGCTCATCGAGTATGAGTACGTCAGGGTGCATTGCAAGTACTCCAGCTATGGCTACACGCCTTTTTTGTCCTCCGGACAAATCAAACGGCGGCTGATAGTAGAGATCCTCCGGAAAATGTACATTCTGCAGTGCCTCATAGGCTCTTAGCTCCACTGTTTTCCTATCGAGCCCCTGATTTTTCGGTCCAAAGCATACATCCTCAAAGTTGGTTGTCTCAAAAAGCTGATGCTCCGGATACTGGAACACCATCCCCACCTTGTGACGCAGCTTGCTTAAATCATAATCATTGTCATATATATCCTGTCCATTGTAGTATATATGACCGCTTGTTGCCTTCAAAAGGCCGTTCATATGCTGGATAAGTGTGGATTTTCCCGAACCGGTGTGACCGATTATTCCGATAAACTCTCCATCATTTATCTCAAGGCTTACATCCTTAAGTGCCTGCACCTTGTAGGCTGAGTCGGCACTGTAGCAATAGTTTATGTGATCTAGAATTATTGACATATTTTCTCCCGCCTATCTGTTTTTCAGCGCAACAAGCGCATTTACAAGCTCTTCCCTCGTCAGGATTCCATCAGGGATATCAAGCCCTGCCTTTTTGAGCTCATCGGCTACCAGTGTCACCTGCGGCACATCAAGCCTGTGCTCCTTCAGCTCGTCCACCCTTGAAAAAATCTCACGCGGTGTGCCGTCCATGACCACCCTGCCCTTTTCCATGACATAGACATGGTCTGCGCCGACCACCTCCTCCATGTAATGGGTGATGAGAATGATGGTCACGCCCTTTTTCTTATTGAGCTCATGGGCTGTGGCTATGACCTCCTTGCGGCCGTTTGGGTCAAGCATGGCTGTAGGCTCGTCAAATACTATACATTTTGGCTCCATTGCCACAACTCCCGCGATTGCCACACGCTGCTTCTGTCCTCCGGAGAGCTTGTTCGGTGAATGTGTGCGGTACTTTGTCATACCGACAGCCCTTAGCGCATAATCAACGCGCTGCCAGATTTCATCTGTCGGCACACCGATATTCTCAGGTCCAAAGCCCACATCCTCCTCCACGACATTGGCGATAATCTGATTGTCAGGATTCTGGAAAACCATACCTGCACTTTTCCTGACAGGTATGACATTCTCTTCCTTTGACACATCCATGCCATCCACCCATATGGTGCCGTCGCTCGGCGCAAGAAGTGCATTGATATGCTTTGCAAGAGTTGATTTTCCCGAACCATTGTGACCGAGGATTGCAATAAACTGCCCCTCTTTTATGTCAAGGTTTACGTTGTCGAGTGCTGTAGTGATTGACTCTACATTGCCTTCCTCGTCTCTTCGTATAAATTCATGTACTAATTTGCTTGTTTTAATTATGCCCATTTCTTTTTCCTAAAAAAATCTACCGTATTTACAATTATCATAGCTGTTAAAGCCCAAATATCTGCCAAAAATATGCGCTTTGCCGCTTGATTTAGTCATCCCAGCTTAAGTGATGAAGCTCTCCCTCAAGCCTCATATGATCAAAATTATTCTGTCTCAATGCCTCGTAGAGCACGATAGCTACTGAATTTGACAGATTAAGTGACCTTGTCTCACCTATCATCGGTATCCTGATGCACTCATCCGGATGCTCCTTTAGTATCTCCTCCGGAATGCCTGCGCTTTCCTTGCCAAACATAATATAGCAGTCGGGCTCAAAATGAGCATCAGAGTACACATGTCTGCCCTTTGTTGTCGCATAATATATCTTTGCGCCCGGATTTCTCTCAAGGAAATCCTCCCAGTCCACATATGTGGTGACGTCGAGGTCCTTCCAGTAATCCATTCCGGCTCTCTTTAGTGCCTTCTCTGAAAGTGAAAATCCAAGCGGCTCTATAAGATGAAGTCTCGAGCCTGTCGCTACGCAGGTTCTTCCGATATTTCCTGTATTTGCCGGAATTTCCGGCTCATGTAACACTATGTTCAGCTTTGCCATTTTGTCTCCTGTCAATTTAAACTATTTATTATCCATCCCGGCGCGAAGCTCTGTGACAAACTCCTCAATGCGGCCGAGCGCCTCCTTTAAATCATCAAGCGAATATGCATATGATATACGTAAAAATCCCTCGCCGCACTCTCCGAATGCAGTTCCCGGAACCACGGCAATCTTCTTGCTGTTTAGAAGCTTTGTGGCAAACTCATCGGAGGTCATGCCAAACTCCTTGATGCTTGGGAACGCATAAAAGGCCCCGAAAGGCTCAAAGCACTTAAGCCCCATCTCCTTAAAGCGGTGAAGTACATAGCGTCTGCGGCCGTTGTATTCCTCCCTCATCTGTGCAACATCCTCATCGCCGTTTTTCATAGCCTCGACAGCTGCATACTGGCTTGTGGTCGGCGCACACATGATTGCAAACTGATGAATCTTTAGCATCTGCTTTAAAATGGTCTCAGGTGCACATGCATATCCAAGCCTCCAGCCTGTCATGGCATAAGCCTTGGAAAAACCGTTTATAAGCACTGTGCGCTCCTTCATTCCCGGAAACGATGCTATAGATACATGCTTATCCACATATGTAAGCTCCGAATAAATCTCGTCACTTATCACAAACAGATCATGCTCCTTAACCACCTGAACAATTGCTTCAAGATCTGCTTTTTCCATGATAGCGCCTGTAGGGTTATTAGGGAAAGGCATGATAAGTATCTTTGTCTTTGGAGTGATAACAGCCTCAAGCTCCTCGGCTGTCAGCCTGAAATCATTTTCCTCCTTGAGCTCCACGATCACAGGTGTGCCTCCTGCCAGAACAGTACATGGCACATATGAAACATAGCTTGGCTGTGGGATAATCACCTCATCTCCCGCATCGAGCATGGCGCGCAGTGCGATATCTATAGCCTCGCTGCCGCCGACAGTTACCATGATCTCTTTGTTGTAATCATATGTCATGCCGTATCTTCTGTCGAGATATCTTGCAATCTCAACCTTTAACTCCTTGAGTCCGGCATTTGAGGTGTAGAAGGTGCGTCCCTTTTCAAGGGAATATATGCCCTCATCCCTGATATGCCACGGTGTGTCAAAATCAGGCTCACCTACTCCGAGCGATATCGCATCCTTCATCTCGCTCACTATATCAAAAAACTTACGGATGCCCGATGGCTGGATAGTCTTTATTGTACTGGATAAAGGGTCTCTCATTATGACATAATTCCCCTTTCATCGGATTTGACAGGTGCCGCCATGATAGTTCCATGGTCCTTGTATTTCTTCAAAATAAAGTTTGTCTTTGTCGAAAGCACCTGATCCAGTGTAGAAAGCTTATCTGTCACAAACTGTGATACCTCGCGCAGAGTCTTGCCCTCGAGTGTGACCATGAGGTCGAAGCCACCTGAGATAAGGTATACAGACTTCACCTCAGGATAGTTGTATATACGCTCGGCAATCTTGTCGAAGCCCATGCCGCGCTGTGGTGTCACTCTGACCTCAATCATGGCTGTGACCTTCTCAAGGCCTGCCTTGTCCCAGTCAATCAGTGTGTGATATCCGCAGATGACGTTTTCCTGCTCCATAGCAGCAATCTCGTTTGCCACACTTGCCTCATCCACGCCAAGCATGATTGCAAGCTCCTTCAGGTTTATCCTGCTGTTTTTCTCTATAAATGTTAATATCTTTTCTCTCATGATATATAATCTCCTGATTCAAATATATTAGCCTAAAACCTTGTATATCTCGTCAGTCTGGGCAGTCTCCAAAAACCGTCTCTCCTCGCCGGAAATCAGCACTCTGTCGTTGGAATCGGTTGTGGCGCCGACTATAACAGCGTTTTGGCCTGTTTTCTCAAGCTCCCTGACCACGCGGCTGCCATCTGTAGCTGCGATTATCAGACTTCCTCCTGACAAAAGCTTATACGGGTTTATGTCAAAAAATTCACTTATTTCAATCGTATCCTGCCTGATAGGGAGCTTCTTTAAATCGATGTCAAGACCAATTCCTGAAGCCTCTGCCATATCCCAGAGTGCTCCAAAGATGCCTCCCTGCGAAGCGTCATGGATTGCCGCCACACCGGCGCCAATCGCGGATGCGGCCTCCATTGCGGTGGAAATATGGTCTATATATGCTGCTGATTTATCTATAAATGCCTTGGAAAATCTCGTTTCAAGCTCGGCTCTTTTCTCATTTGCAAGAATTGCGGTGCCCTCAAGCCCCACATAGCCTGTCACTATTACGTCCATGCCCGGTGTTGCTGCCGATGATGGTGTAAGCGCCTGCTCATAAGCCTCACCTATTGCTGTAACTGTCACCACGATATTCTTCACCGCACGGCTCACCTGTGTATGCCCGCCAAGCACCACAATGCCAGCTTCCTCACATACAGCATCAATCGCTCTCACCGTCTCGCGAAGCACGGCTTCGTTTTCTGTGGTAGGTACAAGCAGTGCCAGCTCTATCCCAATAGGGCCTGCCCCCATGGCATAAATATTGTTCAATGCATCATAAACTGCGCAGTTAGCACGCACATGCTTATCCGATACATCAAGCGTGAACGTCTGAGTAGCAGTGACTAACTTGGTTTGGTCGCCTGCCTGCATGGAAATCACCGCACAGTCCTCACCTACTGCCGGTTTAAAAAGTATTCTGTCGCTTGTGGTATGAAGTTGTTTTAAGACAGAGCGCTTTAAAACCGACTCTGATATTTTACCGTTTTTCATGTGTTTTCCTGTTCCTAATAATATGCTGTGTATACTGTTGCAGCCCGGTGCATTGATTGCAAATAACTACATCAGAAACAACTACCTGCGGGCATTTACTGCGTCTGTCCTGCCGGCTGCTGCGGCTGCGTGCTCTGTGTCTGACCTGCTGCATTCTGGTCTGTCGGCTGCGTCTGGGTGCCCTGTGCCTGCCCTGCCGCATTCGGATCTGTCGTCTGTGTCTGCGCTGCCTGTGCCGCTGCTGCCTGTGCCGCTGCTGCCGCAGATGCAGCAATAGATTTAACCGAGCCCTCATCATTAGCCGCTACCGCCGCCTGAAGCTGTGCAACAACCTCCGCTGATGCTCCTGCTGTACCAACCGTCACGATTTTTGGTGATGACTTGTACTTGCTGTTGTTGAATATCTCATCACTCTGCACTGTACCATCGACTGTGACCGTCTTCCAGAGCCTTGCGGTCACTCCCTTGTGCGCAGACTGCTCGGTGTTGAAATAACCGAGCGGCTGACCTGCATCAAAATTAAACTGCGTAACCGGATCCTCCTCGGAAAGTGTCTCACTTCTAAAAGAAATTTCCCTGTTTGCGGGTCTCGTCTCCACTCCGTACACATTGAAGGTAATGATTCCTCCACTGCAATAGCCCTCTATATACACCGGATTGTCCAGATTATTTTTAAACTTAAGATCCTTGTAGGTACCTGCGATTGCCGCATCGTCAGATGGCTTTACGTAGTTTACTATCATGGAATGGTTGTAGCGCTGCACTATATCAAGCTCAGCCCTTATAACCGCATTGTAGAGTGTGGTAGCAACCTGGCACACGCCTCCGCCTACCGAGTCCACTACCTGACCATTCTCGTATGCGCCTGCTATCTGATAGCCGTTGTCAGTTGTGATAGGGCTGATAGCCTCGTAAACCGAGAACTGCTCACCCGGATATATGACACTGCCGTTTATCAGGCTGCATGCGTTCTTTACATTAGCTGCACGTCCTGCTGCCGAGCTGCTGAAATCTGTAGAAAAGCCTCCCAGATTATCCTTAATCTTTGAGAGCTCCTCCTTTGATCCCCTCGGCTGAACCGTATTTGTGACCAGCTCTATCTCATTCGCAAAACCATCCCAGCTATTCTGCAAAAAATCATTTATGGCATAGACAGATTTTACCACATCAACCTCTTTGCCTTCCTGTCCCGGGACAAAATCGAAGCTGTCACCGTTTCTCTGCAGCGAATTGTCAACTGCCTTTATATTGAGCTCGTCGCTCTTGTCATAAATCATATTTGCGGTCTTTTGTTTATCAACCGACAGATACATATTGACGGCAACATTGCCCTTTTTGAGCTCTTCTGCCTCCACAAATCTGTCAATCAGGCTGCCCTCATGGCACACTGAAAGAGCCTCGTCCACCGCTGCATCAGAATCCGCCGAAACAGACATTTCCTGTGCTGTTGCATCAAATGAACTATTGGCACCCTTTAATGAAAAGGATGTATCCTTTATGCTGTCAACATAGGCATCAACTGCTTTTTTTGCTTCTTCCTTTGTCATACCGCCTACATCCACACTGCCAATGCACACACCCTCTGTAATTGTCTGTACCTTTGCCTTCTTTGTGCCTGACGAACCGCTTGCATATGCACTTACCATGCCCGATGCTGCCACAAGCACAAATGCCATTGTACCCAGTAATAATGCTTTTTTATTAATCTTCATTTCCGCTTCCTTTTCCTGAGGCTGTTAAAAGCGCCCCTGTCATCGCTTAACTGAACTGCATTTTATATCATATTATCATATTTTTTCCATATTTCAAGAAAAGCTATACAAGACTTGACACAAATGTTGTCACAAGCATCGCTGCTATAACCACTATTATCACTATAGCAACCACCTTCTGATTTCTTTTTTTATTAAAATCGTACATACTATTCACCTCTGTTCAAAAATGAGTTATACTATTTTCATATATGAGAAAGGATTTTCCAACATATGATTCCAATTTGTCTAATTTTATTCATTTTATTTATAGCAGTCATTACTTTTGCCATAAAGAGGGCTGATTCTGCCCAGGCAAAGGTCACCGAGGAATTCTGGGAGAAGGAGCGCAAAGCCAACTCAACCCTCCGCGGAGATACCACTGACCTGTGTTATATTACCATACCGGAAAGGTTTTTTCCATTAAATAATGATAAAATAAATGATTTACGGGATAAAACCCTTATCAATCTCACCGGAATTACAAACACTGATTTAAAGCTTAAATATGGCATTCTCAATTTTAAAAAGCTGTCTGAATATGATGATAATTTCACGAAATTTGTTTCAATGCTGCCTGACTATTACAACAGGCTTAAGGAAGCAGGCTATGAATCGCTGGCCAATGAGCTGCTCGAATTTGCAGTGGAGCAGGGTGCCGATTCAAAGAACGTATACAGTCTGTTAGCCAACGCCTTCATCAGCATGTCAAAAGCTGACAGGCTTGCAGAGCTTATCGAGAAAGCAAAGCAGCTCAATTCTCTTTCAAGGGATGGAATCGTTTCTATGCTTGAGAGCCTACAGGCTGATACCGCCTCGGCCGGTAATTAATTTGCGTTATAGCTTATTGTATTATAACTTATTGTATTGAAACTTATTCCGAGCCATCCACACACCTATTAATATATGTGCTTCGATATTCATCGTACAGCCTTGAGGCCTGACTTCTGGTCAGGTTGTCCCACGATATGACATCTGCTATCCCATACTCAGCCATCAGCTCCTTTAGCTGTCTGACCTGATGTGCTGTGGCAGGTGTCTGTTTTTTTGCCTTGTATACAAGCGGCTTTGACTCCACCGGCTCACCCTTTTCATCCATCAGTGCAAGCAGCTTTTCAAATATCTGCTTTGTCTCTATCGCATCATCGAGCGCCCTGTGGGCATTTTCCCTGCTCACACCAAAATACTCACACAAATCCTCCAGCTTCTTCGACTGCTCCGCAGGCAGACATTTTCTGGCTATTTTCAGAGTATCATATGCATTCAGCGAGAGGGTTCGCTTGTGATTTACCGCCCACTGCTTTAAAAAGCTGTAATCAAAGGTCACATTCTGCCCGAGTATGATATCATCTCCGATAAAATTAAGCAGGTTATCCACAGCCTCATCCATATCTGTCGCGTTTTCCACATCACTGTCGGTGATTCCCGTTAATTGCTGCACACGCTGTGGAATATGCTGCTTTGGATTTACCAGTGTGGATATCGTATCCACTATCCTGCCGCCACGCACGCGTGCCGCACCTATCTCTATTATCTTGTCATTTTTAGCTGAAAGACCTGTCATTTCAAGGTCAATCACCGTGTAATTTTTTATATTATCTATGTTGCTCATTTTTCTTAGTCCGTAAACCTTCCCGGCTTTTTACTGTTATCTACATACTCCACCAGCGCCTGGTGGTCAAGCGGGTCTCTCATGTCGTAGTGGAAAAGCGCCCACACCGGCTCCTTATGATACTTTGGCAGCTCATCCAGCTTGCGCGTGTGCTTGTCCGGAAAAATATAGTGGAACGGCTCCACATGCGACAGCTTTCCATTCTTACAGTATGCATGTGTCATGTGCTTGAATTTGCCTATATCCGTGGCCCACACCGGGCGGCTCTTGCAGTTCTCACGATAGTACAAATCAAAGACGAGTGACTCCTGAATCATGCTGTAAAGCTGCGCATTTTCATCAAAATCAGTATCATCGCTGTCACAGCCATGCAGGTATAAAGCCAGAAACTCAAGCAATATCTCGCACCTTCTGATGCGCGAATGGCTCATCCCAAAATAGCCGTTTGCCTCATAAAAATCTCCAAGCTCCTGAAAAAACTCAAACGCACTGTCAAAGATACACTCCATGAGCTTCATCGTAATCTCAAACTGTCCGCTGTTGTAATACACCTCAAGCATCTCCTCGACGCGCTTAATCTTTATCACATCATCAAACGAAAGCCACTTCGTGGACATTACCTCATACGGTGGCTTGTCATGGTACACAATACCATATTCCGCGGAATGCTCAAACATATACGAGCCCTTGAGTACCTTTAAAAATCCAAGCTGGAGCTGGTTTGGCTTAAGCTCATAAATCTCATCAAAGGAACGCCCAAAGCTGTCATAGTCCTCGTATGGCAGCCCTGCAATCAGATCCAGATGCTCATGGATATTGTTGCCGCTTTGAATGAGCCTCACAACCTCCTTAAGCCTCTCAAGCTTCATAGTCCTGTGAATCTCCTTAATCGTGACCTCATTGGTGGACTGCACACCGATTTCAAGCTGTATCAACCCCGGCCTCATATCAGAAATCAGCTCAAGCTCCTCCTGATTCAGCAGATCCGCTGATATCTCAAAATGAAAGTTTGTCACACCATTGTCATTCGCCTTTATAAAGCGCCACAGCTCCATGGCATGAGCATGATTGCAGTTGAAGGTTCTGTCCACAAACTTAATCTGTGGCACCTTCTGGTCTATGAAAAACTTAAGCTCCCTTTTGACAATCTCAGTATTCCTGAAACGCAGTGTCTTATCCACCGAAGACAGACAATAGCTGCACGAAAACGGACATCCCCTGCTGCTCTCGTAGTAGATGATGCGGTTTGAAAAATCATCGAGCGTATCATAGCAGAATGGGATTTCACTCATGTTTTTTATTGGGCGTGGGCTTGTGAAAACTATTTCATCTGTTTTGCCATCTGTACTGTTTTTTCTGAAAGCAACGCCTGCAATATCACTAAGCTTTCTTTTATGAGCATAGTAACCGCACAGCTCTCTAAAGGTATCCTCTCCCTCGCCTATCATCACACCGTCTATGTATGGATTTTCCCTCAAAAATGCCTCCACCTCGTAAGACACCTCAGGGCCTCCAACCCATATCGGCACTGACGGACAAAGCTTTTTATACTCGCGTGCAATATCAGTCACATAATCAATATTCCATATATAGCACGAAAAACAAAGTACATCGGGCTTTCTCTTATAAAGCTCCTCAAGAATGTAATCCTTCTGATTGTTTATCGTGTATTCCGCAAGCTCCACAGCATCCCTGTACTCCCCGGCACAGGCGCGCAGTGAGTAAACTGCGAGGTTTGAATGTATGTATTTTGCATTGATTGCTGTCAGTAAAATGTTCATAGTTTCTCCTTAAAAAATGACCCTTGAATGTAGACTTTATGCCACACTCAAAGGTCTGCTTCGTATTATTGCAGCATCCGTTCAATTTTATTTTTTTAACGGCTGCATTGGTACAAATTCAATTTTCAACTGCATCCCCATTCCATGCGCAAGCCTCTTTAAAAGTTTCAAAGATGGATTTCTCGTACCATTCTCAAGCTTACTAATATCCGCCTGATCAATGCCTGTACGTGCTGCAAGCTCCTTTTGAGTCAAATTATTTTTAATGCGCGCATCTATCATAGCCCTTATGACATCCATCTCAGGCTGGAGATCGTCCCACTCTTTTTTTACGTCAGGATTTTTAAGCTGCTCCTGTAAATAATCGTCATATCTCATATTATTTACCTTTTTCTTCCAATAGTTTAATTTCCATCAATAGCTTTGCTCGCATCTTAACATTTAAACTATCTAAAAAATCTTTTACCGGAATTTTGTCCCCATTCTCATAAAATTCAGCAATAAATCCACCCATAACTCTTCTCCATTGTTCTTACAAAATATTATATGGTATTTTTACCATATTGTCAAATCAGTTACTTTAATTTACATCGTCATATTAACAAACCTGTCGTACATGCCGCTTGCAAACAGCACCATCATACCAATCGTGCAGATGACCGACAGCACAAAGCCTATTATCGATGTAATCATACCGGCAGTTGCTATTGCATTGTTATACTGCTTTGCCCTTTTTGACATTTTGGAAGCAAGCATGCCGACAATTCCAAGTCCCATTAGATATCCAAAAAACGAGAAAATAATACTGCAAATACCAAGCACCAGTGAAACCACTGCAAGCTTAGCGCCCTCTCTCTCGTCATCTATGATAGTCTCATTATTGTAGAGCATCTCAAGACGGATACGCCTTGACTTACGCAGCATAACAAGCATAGGAATACCGAGTACGACAAATGCGATACAGTTCATTGCCGAAAACTCATTAATCCTGTCGGCCACTCCGCCTCCCTCAAATATTCCCGATGATAAAAGTCCTCCCATATCTACAACAGTATGGAAAATGGCAAGCATCCAGAAATTACGTGTAGACGCATATATCATGCAAAACAGCACACCCATGAGACCTGCTGAAATAACCTGTATCAGACAACTGCTGAACTTAACCCCTGCACCCATATTGGAAAAATGCATCAAGCCAAACAGTACACCTCCCAAAACTACTGCTCCTGTGATTCCACCTTTCGTCTTTGGAAAAGCTCTCAGCAGCAGATTAAACACCACGCCTCTGAACACCAGCTCCTCAACGAGCCCTACAAGGCAGACCGCAATAAAGAAAAAGATGATGTTGTAAAATGCCTTCACATCACCATGCTCACTCAAAAAGCACAAATATATGCCTGAAACAACAGCATACAGACAATACACTATGAAAAAACCACCTGTGTATAAACTCCTGGTCCATCCTGCTGCATTTTCCTTAAAAACATCCCATAGCCCGAATATATATGTGATGCCCAGAAAAATAACTAAAACAACGGTCTCCACAATAGCCTGCAGCAGATAGTCATCCGCCTTTTCCATGCCAGGAATCAATCCCAGAACTTTTCCGCTCCACTGCAAGGGTGCAATGAAAAGAAAGACTGCAAGAATGGCAAATATTATATTTGCCGGTGCCGAAAGGTTTCTCAATTTCTGTTTCATAACTTTAAATCTCCTCATTTGTGTTTAATTTGATATGAAAATATTCTATAGCATTTACTTTGACATTGCAAGCAAAGTATATAAACCAAATTAATAAACACGATCAGCTATTATAGTGTTATATTCATAACAATATCCGTCTCTCTTATATGTTTGTATATACAGTTTTCCTCCTCAACACATATATCATATGACGGCTCATCGTCCTGCTCGAAGGTTCCATATGCGTCCACTATATGAATCATGCCGTACTTTTCATCGTCTCTGAATTTAAAAACAACAATATCGTTGCGTTTGAATTTTGGCATTCCGATAATCGGAACCCTGCCATATTCCGGCAGTTGCTCATCCAAAGTGATAATCTTTTTATACAATACCGTGTGGTTCTCATCTACATTGAAATCATGGTGATAATGTCCAAAGTACCAATGCTTATACTCAAGCTTAGATTCCAGCTCCTGTAAATAATCAGTCAAGAGATCCGACTTACTAAGTCCACCCAAATAATTCATAATTTTATTTTGAAGCTCAGTTGCACAACAATGAGTTATCACATAATCTACTTTATAATCAGCCTTTTGCAAATTCAAAAGCCCTTCCTGCATCTCCTCTTCTGAAGGCAATTCCTGACTCCACCAAGATTCTCCAATTATCCTATATGTTAAATACAATGATTTTGCCCTTTGAACCATAAATTCAAACTCGCAAGATGTCCTATCAAGTATTCCGCCCTGTGTATCGTGAGAGGATGCTCCACCGAATGTGAAAAATGTCTTTCCCTCAATATCGAATATCTGGCCTCTCTCAAGTAATATCACCTTGTCTCTAACAATGTGACGTACGTTGCCACCATGCCATTTTTCAATTGGATATTCATCTATCATATCGTAATTTTCATGATTTCCCTGTACCCATAGTAAGGTATATGGCTTTTCAGCAAACCACTTACAATTCCACTCAAATGTCTTATCCTTTGACCAGCACAGTCCCAGATCACCACATACTATGATGTAATCGTTCTCTCCTATTTCCAAATCATACTTTTTAAAATATTTATTTGATAATCTTGTAAACTCATTATGTGTATCACCGGTTAAATAAATCATATTCACGCATACCTTTCATTTTACATCGCAAGCTTTACTGATGATAATCTATTGCACACATTCTCCACAAATTCCAGCGTCAGGCCATCCATATAGCTGGTTTTCACCAGATGCCTCATGATATTATACTTCTCATAATCCGAAAATATCTCATCATCTATCACGCACCAGCTTTCGGTTTCATGACAATTCAGCCAAGAAATTATGCCCTCACCACGGTTATATATCTTATCAGAGGTACAGTCATAAATATCCAGTCCAAACTCATTAAGCTGATAGGTAATAAGCGACTGAGCTCGTGACGGCTTCCCTTCTTTATTCCACTCATCCTTCCAGCTTGATATTAACACAAGAACTGCATGAGACAATTCAACAATGTCTTTCAACACCTTAAGGTTTCTTGGGTCAAGCTCCGGATAATCAAAATTCCTGTCTATTGTTTTACTTGAATTGAGCACTCCGTCAATATCTATAAAAATAACTTTCATCCACCAAATTTCCTCGTTACGCTTTCTTTCTTGAGCATAAATTCCTCGCATGTGAAATAATCCATCTCCTTATCAACAAGCTTCCTCATATGCACTGCATATCCCATCTGATACATTGGATAACCTGCCAGCAAAGCCTCAAAGTCATCTCCCGATATTCCATGGAATCCGCTGGCAACTATGGCGCATGTACCTACGAGCATCATCATGAAGCACACCAGCACATACCTGAAAAACAGCTCCCTGTGATTGTTTTTCGCCAGGCTGCAGGCTGATGACACCAGCCCGGGTGCGACAAATACAAGGCATGTTACCTCATTGTATTTGCCAAACACCACAACAGCCCACGCAACCGCAAGAAATAGTGCCAGTATGGTTGCTCCAAAAACATCAGCGTAATTCTTTCTCATAACGTTCCTCCTCAAGAAATATTAATTCATCCATTGCTCAAAAAATCAGAATCTTTTGAATCATCAGCATACAGCTCCATCAGATATTCATCCAGGTCAAGGTTCTTTGCATTTACCGGTGCCTGTCCTCTTCTGAATATCCAGTTTGTGCCAACAGGCATGTTCAGAATCTTTTTGAGTGGCATATCACAGCGCTCTGCCACTGCCTTAGCTGTTTCGATGTCATTGCCACCCATGTACACATACGAATCACAGTTTCCGATGATTGTTCTGCCGTCATATCCATAGCCCTCCGTAAGCTGTGACTCTGCCTGAATCATGAGCATTGTTGAGATGCCTCTTGACCTGATGGAAGCAATCATCCTTGGAAAATCCTCTATCTTGCAGTTTGTTGCAAAATCATCCAGTATAAAGCGTACCGGAATGGGCAATGTATTGTGCTCACAGCTTTTATCGGCATATCTGCAGAGTTCATTCATAGCCTGAGTGAAAAAGATATTGACGAGACCATCAAGTGACCTGTCAGTATCACTGACTACAACAAAGAGTGCTGTCTTTTTCAGGCCTATTGAAGCAATGTCAATGTCATCAGCTGCTGTCATCTCGTTAAGCTCCGGAGTATCAAACAGGCCGAGTCTTGCATTTACCGTGATGAGAATTGACCTGAGTGTCCTGTTAGCTGCAACACGGAACTTTGAGTACATATTTACAGCATAGCTGTCCGGATTCTTCTCCCCGTGCTTTTCCATCATGCGATCGAATGTACTTGTCTCTTCTGACAAATCCCCGTACGCCTGACACAGACCTATGAGCTGCAGCACTCTGTGCAGATTCTGCTCCTTATCTCCCCATGCTTCCCACAGATATGCAATTACTGACTGCACAAAAAGCTGTGACGCCTGATCCCAGAACGGATCCATATGTCCGCCCTCGTTTTTGTACTGATAAATCAGCATATGTGCCACCTTCACAATATCCTGTGTGCATCTGATATAGCGGAAAAAGTTGTAGTGGACTGAATGTGTCGGTTCAGTAAAATCAAGCTTCTTCACCTCATATCCCATGGATTCAAGAATGTCCTTATATTTCCGGTACAGATTTCCCTTTGGATCAGAGACGATATAGCTGCCTACACCCTGCAACAGGTTTGGAGTAACAATGCTCCTCGTCTTGCCTGAACCGGAAGTTCCGACAACAAGTACATTATTGTTGAGCTTTGTTTTGTAGGAATCAAGACTGTAGTACTGGTCCTGTCCAAGAATAAGTGTATTTGGTTCCATAGACTGTTCCTCCCTTATGCAACTCTGATTGAATCAGCTATCTTATCACAAATGCCAAATTCAATAGCATCCTCGGCATTCATGAAATTATCAAACTGTGTAGCCTTGTTAATCTCTTCTAAAGTTCTGTGACAGTGCCTAGCCAGTATACCGTTTAGGATATCACGCGTCTCAAGTATCGACTCAGAGATATTTTTTATGGAAGTGGCTGAGCCTCCCACTCCGTTTGAAATCAGCGGTTCATGAATCATCACCTTGCTGTGCTTAAGTATGTAACGATGTCCACGCTTTCCTCCTGCAAGGATAATGGCTGCCATGCTCGCCGCCAGGCCTGTGCAGACCGTGTTTACGGTAAGACTGCTGTCAGCAATTGCATCGTAAATCATAAGCCCTGAATTCACCTCGCCGCCCGGACTGTTTATATAAACCGTCACCGGCTCTGATTCTGTCTGCTCCATATAAAGCATCTGCGACAAAAACGCATCAGCAAGTGTGGCATCAATCTGTCCTGTCAGAAAAATTCTTCTGTCCATCAGATGCCTTGTGCGGAGTGACACCTCCCTGATGCCATGTGCACTCTCAACTTCAACTGCCGGAATCCATAATTCACTCATAATAACTCCTCCTAGTATAACAATTCCATAATGTATTTACTGTGCCTGAAAAGCTGCATTGTTTCTGATAAGCTCATTCAGTGATGCCGGAGTGTAATTATTGATACATGCTCCTGCATTCAAAGCTGTCGGCCTCGTCTTCATAAACTCATAGACATCATCCTTCCTGCCATGAATATGTCCATATATGTGCCATGAGCCATACTTGCACTTGTACCATGCTGCGTCTCCTTTCCTGTTTCTGACTGACATCAGTATATCTTAATTTTCTACAAAGTAGTATATATCGGTGGTTTACATAATAAACACACGAATTATAAAACATATAGATTATATAGCACATGAATCATAAAACAGATTAACTCACAGTTCATTTTCATTTCCGGGAAAATAGGCTACAATATACTCATCAGAACTTCGGGCTTGATTACTAATGCCTGCAGACAGATAAGATGTACACAGTGCTTTACACAGAAATAATTAAGCTTGACAAATAGGAGGAAAATTCAATGGGCGAAATTACAGAGGTATTTGACAAAATAAACAGCGACTTATGCAGTGACAAGGAAAACTATACTAAAACAGTAAGAACTGCCCTCAGTGCAGAAGTATGTAACAACATGTTCAAGCAGGGATTCACTCTGGACCAGATTGCAAAATCCATGCCATGGCTTGAAAAATCAGACATTTACGGTCTTTCCGTAATGGTTAATGACACACCGGTTTCTGCCACAGAGGAGGAAATTGAGGATATAAAATGGACTTTCAGAAGGACAAGAAAACCAAAGGTACTCGGTAAGTTGTTTAACACTCCGGAAGAACAGACCAAAAGATGTTTCCGTGTCAATCCATTCTGCCCTAACCCGGACTGTCGCGAGGAGCACGCATACTTTACCATAAAGCTCACTGAGGAGGAAATCAACAAAATGGATGCCTTCTACGATAAGAATGATAAAGAAAATAACTACAATGATATTGGAATCCTGTTTATGGACGAGCCGCCGGTTGTCGTAGTCAGAGACTATGTCTGCCCTGTCTGCAAAACCAAATTCAAACAGGCTATGCCGGTGTATCGTACTGACGAAATTGGATACAAGCGCTATGGACATGTAGCGATGGGGAGTGTGCCGGTATAACCAGAAGCAACAGCATAAAGAAAATTACAGAAAAATATAGAAGCCAAAAGAAAGAGAGGGATCATCGTCCCTCTCTTTCTCGCCTATCAGTATGTCATCCACCGAAGTGTGCAACAGCCTGCTCAAGGCATACAGGTTGTCGACAGTCGGAAGGCTCTCACCACGCTGCCACTTGTAAACGGCCTGCGTTGATTCGAAGCCCATGTACTCCGCAACATCAGTCACCCTGAGGTTATTGTCCTTGCGGAGCTGGTTGATTCGTTCTCCGGTAGCTTTAATGTCTAATACTGGATAATTCATGTGAATGCCTCCTTGAGTGTGCTGGTCTATAGTTGTTTGTTTCATTCCCTTAACTTGATTTAAGTATACTCTCACAGCCAGTAACACACAAGAGAATAGTTATTTAATTTCAATGTTACTATTTTTTATATAGATTTTGCATATTTTTAGCTATTGTGTTACCATTAAAGTAACATTTTTAATATTTGTTTATTGTAATGGAGAATTTATATATGGGATTCAACGAGACTAACACCTCACAAAAAATCAGAATATCGCTCAGCCAGAAGGCTATGTTGACCATTGAAGATGATATGACAGCTTTTGAAGTACCAAAACTCACAACATTTATCAATCAGGTTATCAGCAATTTCTGGGACATTGCCGAATCATCTATAGATAATTACCTTAGCAACAAAGAATTAGAGCTTAAAGAGAGGCTGTCCGATTCATCAATTGACTCGTATTCTATTGAACAAGCCATACAAATTCTGCTTAAATATGAAAAGAAACAACTTATCAATAAAACAGCTTCCTATGATAACGGCAGTACTATAAACAAGCAATATAACATTAACAATAACAATTACATTTTCCTTACAGAAGAATGCACGGAAGACAAATACTTTGCAACAGCTGCCAAATACCTAAGATGTCTAATCGAGGAATACTGTCAACTTCCTTTCATCAAAAGGGAACGAATATATAAACGTTCTTCATACACCACTGTTGAAAATGCCTGCAAAAACCATAATGTATTAAAGGTCAAAGCCTTGATTGACGGAACACCGAAACTGCTTTATGTATACCCATACATGATAATGCCGGATCCACTAGCCACTCAGGAATACCTTGTCTGCTATGTCAAAAACGAAAACAGCACAACCGGAAAACATATTGCTTCATTTTCAATGGCACGCTTACAATTACAAGGTTCTGCCATGAAGCAGACATTCCATCTTACTAAAGATGACAAAATTGCAATAGAAAAAAAGCTTGATGACAGCTCGCCGGCATATTTATTTGGTCCAAATGAAAGAGTTGTTGTCAAACTGACAGAACGAGGTCAGAAATCGTATAAAACAAAACTTTATTCAAGACCGGTTAAAGAGCCCGAATCATCCGGTGACATTTATGTGTTCCGCTGCTCTCTCCTACAGGCTTATAATTATTTTTTCCCTTTCGGCAAAGAAGCAGAGATTCTCGAGCCGCAAAGACTTCGCGAGAGATTTATTAAAGGCTATAACGATGGTGCTGCTAAATATCGGTAAAAAAAGCTTACAACATTTATCAATCAGGTTATCTGCAATTTCCGGTACATTGCCGAATCATCTATAGATAATTATCTTAGCAACAAAAAATAGGAGCTTAAAGAGAAACTGTTTGATTCATCTATTGACTCGTACTCTGTCGAACAAGTCATACAAATTTTGCTTAAAGATGAAAAGAAACGACTTATCAATAAAACAGGCTCAAATCATATAATAAATCAAACAATATCTAGACTATACCTCCACTGGTTGAACTTACATGCTCTGTGGAGGTATTTATCAAACTAAGCTAAACATTCCAAATCCCTGTGAATTTTTTGAGCCAAGACCTGTTTGATACAGGAAATCAAGATATTTTCTCTCTCCAGACAACCTATATCTGCCAAACCATGCATTTATATACAGTCCCTGATATTTAGTAACCATCTTACGTGGAGCAGTATTGTTCAACAGTTCTATCTCTACATTTGAATACAGTCTTACCCCATAATACGAAAAATACTTTCTTTTAAAGTTAGCATCTATCATATCTGAAAATTCCACATCTGTTGGTGCATAATAATATGTATTGCCCGTATACTCATCAGTTGAGTATACAGTTACAGGAGAATTCATTTCGATATTTATTTCGGAATCCTCTATTGTATAGTCATAAATTTCGACCAAAACATCATTAAATGTCTTTTCTCCAAATGCAATCCCATTAGTCTCAAAGCTGTACTTTAAAATATTTATCAGCATTGACAATGGGCTCCTGACTTCCAGCGAAACAAAATTACTAAAAATTATATTTCTTCCTTCTATCCGATACTCGCCTTTTAGCTGACTAAAGTTAAACATTTTAAATGATCGGTTTCCATTCATGTATCCATTATCATGAATAAAATCGGCATACTCCGGAATAACCGATAATGCCCTGTAAATAATAGATTGTACTATATGATTATAATTTAATGGAAGAATCAACTGTTTATCTAGGTTTATATTTATTATTAGCTGCATATTTTCCCTTATTCCAATTAGATGTTTTTTTGTTATTTCCGCTATATGAGTTATTACTATACATAGGTGGCTCTTCATTATAACTTAAAGTAACATCATCCGCTCCTACTTCCGGAAGAACCTCTCGGATTAATATATCCTCTCGTCTTCTTGGCATTTTCTTACCTGTTGTAGTTGCATGATTGTTCATAAACCATTTATATCCCTCATTTAACAGCTTTCCTTTTTGTTCTATAGTCTTTGGATAAGTAATTTCAATATCATCCGGAATAGTTTCTAGTCCAGAAATTTTAAACAATTCATCCTTTACATTATTACTAAATCCAGCTTCATCATAAGAAAATGATTCCGTTAAATATTCATTCTCAACATATTCCAACACACCTGCGGCAGTGTTTAAGCTCCTTATTTTAACTTTATCAACTTCACTTACAACACTTCCTAAACCATATGGTTTTGCTCCGCCAAGCTTATATCCGATACCCTCAGAACTGCTGTTTAATAGCCATACTAACTGTTTTATCTGTTTTTTTGATATTCCATCAAAAAATAATTTTCCCGTAAATGAGATACCTTCCCTAACAGGCCTGATAGTTTTATTTAATTTAGAAGGCACAATATCTGCATTATTTACCAAATTATCATAGACATTTTTATTATGATGATGCCAATAAAATTTGCGTCCTTTTAGCTGTCCATCGGTCACATATGTCTTGCCGTCTTTGGTATAGTAATCATAAGTCCAAAAATCTGCACCCTCCGGTTTTTTTAAATAGAATTCTGTATTGCCAAGTTTAGGCTCTCCTAATGCCGGTATAGTAATAAAATCCTTAACATAATAATCTTTTGCATCAATTTCTTTAGCCACATATAAATCTGAAAAACGAACTTTTGAGCTGTCTGAACTAATATTGTCTTTACCTATATGTCCAAATAGCTCACATGCAGGACATGTTTCTTTCGAACAGGTATTAAATTTTCCTGCCAATTTTCCTATATTATTATCAGAAACTTCTTTTGCAAAGATAGCAGGTGCCAAATAAAAAATCTTACTATTAAAAGTACATGTGCATGTTACAGGAAAATATGCCTCGGTATCTGTTTTCAAAAATGCTTTCAAATCCGTTTTATATTCCTCATATGCATTCTTATTAGCCGATGAAGCCGCCGGTTGTGAAAGATATGATTCTATTACTGGATTTAGCTTTCTTTCAATTTCATCCCTTTTTAGCTTTGTTTTATGCCACTTTTCATTTGAACTGCTTTTCGGCGCAAAAACATGATATCTGGCTTTTTTTACACCCATGCCCCATTTTATCAAATATCCTTCATTGTTATATTTTCCAGCCATTTTGATTGAGTAATCATTTATAACTCCATTATTATGGACATTTGCATAATATAATTTCGTGCCGTTGTCATATTTATCAAATCCTTTAGGATTATTATTTTTTTCAGCTTTATTTCCTATTCTTAACGACGAAGCCTCCAGAAGTTCCATATTTCCATGTGAATCTTTATGAATAAGCGCTGGGATAAATCTGTTTGGACTTCTCTTTACCGGATATTCCTTATCATTCAATATCCCCATACATGAATCTGTCAATGTTTCATATACACTTCTTATCACACCTCTAATCTCACTTCCGGGAATAACCGGTACATGATATTTTTTCTCATATCTCTCTAACGTGTCCAATTCAGTATACGAAAAAAAATCATATGATTTATGATCCGGTACTTTATCTGATACAGTAAATGCACTCTCAGAGCTGGAATTGGGGATAAATACAGGTGTTTTAGTTGTAATCGTATACTCAATTACCCCTGTATGCTTATCAGTATCATTATAAGCCTCCGCTTTTTTGTCAGGAAATTTTATAAAATTATATGGATTTACAAACCCTTTCATATTACTGCCCATACTATTTCACCTCTCTCAAACGATAATTGTTTATCATAGCAATATCATTTTCATCATATGTTATGTAGTTTATAACTTCTACCTGATCTGATATATCAAATTTACTTTGCGTGTAAACTCTCTCTACATATATATCATCATGATAAACACTTTCATCACTAATGCAGCTTTCTATCTCTCCTCTGGAAGATTGCACCAATCTATATTCTCTGTTATTGTCAAATAAATGCAATTCCAAAAGATTATTATCTATGCATGAATTTGACTGCAGCTCTGCCAGACTATATCTCTTATATTCAACTCGGTCTTTATATATTGCATACATACTACCATTTTCCGGTGCTAATGTTAAATTCATGCGCGTCCTCCTTCTGAAGAAGTAATATTTGCAAGTAAATCTGTAATATACTCATTCTCTTGCCCTATTTCGCCATCGATAAGCATTGGTCCGTTTTCTTCAAACACACCTCTGCCTATCGCAGTCTCGCCTCCAACTGCCAGGTAACCATTTTGTAAATCTTTTAATGCAAGGATAATCAAGCCCAAAATCCAGTTACTATCACCATCTTGATCAACTGACATTTTTAATGTTAGTGTCCCATTTACGAATGTCAATTCTTTGTAAAGCGCGCCTTGTTTTACTGCCGATTCAAACCTGCTCACACCTGTTCTTGTCATGGTAAGCTGATTGGCTCCCAGAATTTTAGTTTCATTTATTACAATACTTGACTTATGAGCTTTTTCATTACCTACATAGCCAAACATACTATCTATTTTCTGTTCTATCTCTATTGATTTGTTGTCATCAATTTCTTTTACCAGCTGATTTATCTGCCCCAGTAAATCATGTACCCTGTGTCTTATCGCGCCGGCCATACTGCTTCCCGGTATTATAGGGACACCATTATCTGTAATATGTGCAAAATCCGGCTGTCCTTTAATCGCAGCATACTGCCTTATACTTATTCCTCCTCTAAGCTTTAATGGTACTTCTATATGAATCTTTTCCTGTTCATCCGTTGTAGGATTACACCATTTTAACTTTTCGTTCTCTAAAGTATCCCAGCATTTAGGATCATAGGCTTTTGAATAATCCAGATAATTGTCATGATTGAATTCTCTGCACTTAATGGATTCAAGTCGAATTTCACCAAATCCTCTGGTTTTTTTCTGTCCAAGGCGTATCTCTCCCATTTCAAAACCATTAAAAATCTTTTTCAGGTCATCTTCCTTAGACACTTCATTGACATCGTCATTTTCACGATCCACCACTTCCATGTAAAACACACCCCTAATACCATGCTCGAGTATTTCCATATCATACTTACTACCTGTGATAGCAGTCTTATTAAGATTAAGAGAGACTCCATCCCTTATTCCAAAACTAACATTATCTTCAAACTGTGCATCCGAGACATAAACAGAACTCATCTTTCCCAAATCATTTTCCGAAGAATATCCCATCAGGCAATTTTCATTCTTATCTTTTTTTAAATAACTTCTCATTGCTCCGGCAATTGAGCTTCCCGGCACAAATGGGCTTCCGTCCCAGCTCCTTAAAATATCAGCATCTGTCCACTCATCATCCCCGGATGCTATGCTAAGTGGAGAAAGTGTCTCAAACTTTATCTGAAAGACCTTGCGTCTTAGTACTTTTCTATTGCTCATTCACATCACCCCCACCAAGACTTTTTACATAATATTTGAGTTCTGAAATGTACTGTCTATATGCATACAAGTATTTTTCCGACTCACTCCATGATGATGCTACATCTCTTTTGTATTCATCACTCAATTCGTTCTGAATCTGTGCCACGCTCACCTGACTATACGTTTTATCAATTGAAACAAGATTTGTTATCTTTTCACATAATTTTTTCTTTGCAGTATCTTCTATACCCTCAATCTGCTCCAGCATAGCATCATATGAATTCGTACATTTAAATATAGCCCTGAGTTTTGATATTGCTACATTCAACGCAGCCTTATCCGTGCCTATTTTCTTTTTAAAATCCAGTGAACAAATTTTTGCTGTTATCCGTCTCTTTAACTCAGTATCCAACAATAAATCAATGATTCCGGTCTGTTCACCGGTAAAAACATCTTCATTTATTATTTTATCTGCCTTTGTCACAATAACTTTTGAATCCGCTGCAGGTATACTTACAACTGTCTCACCAAATCCCTCATATGTTCTTTCACCAATAAACAGATTTGACATTTTTCCTATATCAAAGCCGCTATCAGAATGAAACCTGAATATGCTGCCTTTTCCAATAGCACTAAATACCGGCTTTCTTAATCCCCAGGTAACATTAAATCCCCCAACGGTATCAAAACATAAGAAAGGCTTTTCTATTGTAAGCTTAGACTTGTCAGTTCCCAATTCCATAGCTAAATATTCTTTTAAAGTATCAAGACTTGTAGTAGGTGCTCCGGCATTGTTATATAAAATCGTATCAGATACCATTTCGATAATAACATCATTTACTATATTACTATCCTCTGATATGCACCCAACACTTTCAATATTAACGTCAACAGCACCAAATTCACTGGATTTTCCATATCCCATGCGAACATTATCCATAGATTCAAGCACATGAATTATCTTTTCGGCGTTGGTCCTGCCTGCCAATATGTACCCTCTAAATGTCTGACCATTAGTAATACTTGCCAGCTGATAAAAGCTTGATGAATCAGCACCTGTTGCTCTGCCGATTGACTTGTCATCCGGTCTTTGATGATGATATGTAATCTGTGTATCCACACTTGTCACACAACTTTTATCATCTATGTAATCTATTCCAGCGGCTGACATCTGCTTTCCAGACATTTCATCTATATAAAGCATATCCATCAGCTCAAGTGATCCATCTGTATTATAAAAAGTATCCTTTTCCTTCTGTAGCGATACTCTTCCCGGAACACATCTGCCATTTACGGTACTTATATAAGCATTGGATACAATAACATCTCCTGATTCCATCAGCTTTCCATACTCATCACTACCAAGTTTTCCTGCAAGAAGTCCTAAAATTTTACTGCCAGCAATATAGTCCTGTGTTACAGCCTGATTCCCCTGTGCAGATTTACATATCATTGCTGATTTTAAATAAATGCTGTACTCTATTTTATTTTTTTCTCCAATCTTCCAAGAAGTATCTGATATTGCTGTTTTCTTTTCTTCACAGTCTTCTGTCAGTGTTACATTCACCATTCCCAGCCCTCTGGTTCTGGCTAATCCCATATGCTTTACAATTGAGACAGACTTTTTAAGCACCTCTTTATCTGCATCCTTATAAACTTTACAATCAGCCACAAATCTTAGGCCTTTCTTTATAACACGAATTGTTCGAAGAGTATTTTCATCTGCCACACCAGTATCTATATCCAGTGCAGTCTGTGTTCTGGTATATGAAAACTGCTCAAGTACATTCTGACTACTTGTAATTCTCTTATCAAACGAATTTAGCTCCCTAACCATTAAATCATAGTTTTCAACATATGCATTTGAAAGATAAAAAGAAGTTGCACCGGCTGCATATTGTTCCTGAGTAATAATTTCCATATCTCTCAGCTCCAGAGCCGCTTCCCTGATACAGCCTTTTATTCTTTTTGCCGGTATATATGGTATTCCATGAATATCATATACCACATCCATATCTACAGTACTGTTGTGCCCATCTCCGGAAGTAGTACACATATCACTAAGTAGTTCTATTATAAGCTTCATAATTCGGTACCATCCTTCCCTTCATCGTATATATCTTTTTCAAACAAATCCATTAATTCTACTGCATCATAGCATACAGACCAGCATTCCTTATCATCCGATGCTTTCTTCAAACCATCAATTGCAGTAACATCGTACCCCCTTGATTTAAGGAAACTGTCTAACTGCTGTATCTCATTTTCACCGGATGCAATAGCTTCTCTTAATTGTTTTGCTTTGCTCTTCGGCATAGCATTTACATAATTTGAATAAGTAATAAAATCCAAAATATCATATTTATCACCATACTCCTTAATCTCTGCGCTGTCATTCCCCTGTTCTATATAGTATGGCCGTGCAATAAACTTTCCACTATATGATATGTAATGTTTATCTCTATAGCCTTCCAGATGAGCTGCACTTATATTTGTACAGATCTGAAAATCTATGTAATTTCCGATATTACCATTACTGTCTTTGCCAAGCTTCGCTCTCTTTTTTGCACTTTCACAACAAGCTTCTGCTACCTGATATGCATCTGAAAACGGAAAATGACTGTTAAAAAAAGCAATTCCACCACAGGCACTATATCTATCAGCCGTATTTGTTCCAAGAAGGTCAATGAATTTCTTTACGGCAGGTATAGCCAGTTTAGGATTGCATACAAAAGTGATATCATCTCCTGCAACTATTATCTTTCGATAAGTCTTACGCTTTTGTTTTTTTATTACAGGCGCCTTAATATCCATATATTCTGTCATTTCTTTAAATGCAGTCTCAAAGATTGTAGATATCGACAATGACAGATTTCTCATTTTACTGATTGCTTCTGAATATCCGGTAACTCCAGACATTTCGCTTATAATTCGTTTTCCCATACTGTTTCCATCAATATGGCAGACTGCCAAAAGTGAATTATCGCCTTTCCTGGTAACCATATTATCGAAAACCTTCTCATCCTCATTAGATGGAAATGCATCTATCTTAAGTTTTGCCTCTGTACATAATCCACCATTTTTATCTTTAGTGCTTATCGGATAACCGGTAATTGAATCGGCTTCCATAAACGGCAGCGCTCCTACCGGCTGAGTCAATGGCATATATGCCTTTATTTTCCTCATCCCCTGATTTATAGCAACATAATCATCCGCATAAGATACAGTCTTTTCTACTACTGCAACTGCAAGGTTAAGTGAATATGTTTTTTCCATAACATATTTTGCCAAAAACCGGTTGACCTGACTGCAGATTTTACCGGTGCGGAAAAGTACATAAGCATTGCCTCCACCAACAAACATAACCTGCATAGCAACATCTGTGTTATCAAGGAATTCTGTGGGATTGTCGTTTTTCCAGTCAGTAAGATATTTTTTCTGCTCATCAGCAGGCAGCTTACTAATATAGTTTTGCAGACCATCGGTAATTATATTGGCAACAATAACCGAAGCTCCGATTATCTCTTTTGCTTTATTACTTTTAAAAATATACGCCTGTATTCCCCTGACATCATACATAGCCAGTACTTCTTTATCTAAAAGTTCTGCTTTCATGCTTCCTCCCTATATTCTCTGAATCTTTCGAAGCTAAACTCGACAATTTTCTTGTTTCCGTCCTCTTTTACCTTCCGATTACTACAAGCCGCTAAAACTATAATATTTTTCTTTCTCAACTCAGATATTACATAATATGCAAGTGTAAATTCGCCCTGACATAAAACTGCTGTCGGATTATTTCCCAATATCTTTTTTACAAGTTCAGCTCCCAATTCTTTGATATAATTTTCATCACATTCAGCTGGAATTGCAGGAAACGGAATATCTACAATTGAGCCATATTGGTTTGCAGCCATTATTTGTTTTTCATCCCATTTATCTGACGGGTGATTTGTCAAATTAATAAATATATTATTCTGCATACACTTTTCTCCCAATCTCAATAAATTTATTAATTACCTTACCCAGAGTATCAAAGTCTGCTCTATTTTCATCACTTGACATATGATTAAAATTGTTTCGTTCATTCTTTAATAACTTATAAAGTAAAAGTAAATCCATAACATCATCATATGTTTCTTTTTTTATCTTTATATCATCTATTTTACCAAGTATTTCTCCATTTTTCGTTACAACAATTTCATTATTAGGAATGTCATTCATATACTTACTTTTTCTACCTGTTTTAAGATTTCTACCTCTTTGAACACATGTTCCAATAACTTTTCTTTCTCTATTTGTTAATACAATCGATCTCCAGAAGAAACACTCAAATACGATCTGATTAATAATAAAATTTTGATCAGATTCCCATTTTTTATTCATCTTATCTTTAAGATCGAACAACGTCTCTTGATTCATACCGTAACTAATAATCGAACCAACCCATTCTCTCGGCATCTTTGATTCAATGTATGTTATAGCCTGTTGATAAAACTTCTTTTTATACAACCATTCTACAACATCCAGTCCCGTATGTTCATTGAGCAAACTTCCATAATCAGCTCGAATTTGTTCTATAAATACATCCAATAAATCAGCTTTAATATTATTGTCATTTTTGTTAAGTGAATCTGCCAAATCAGCTAAATCCTCATCAAAAGATCTCATATCACACATTTGAATGTTGTCAGTTATTTTTTTCATTTTAGATATTACATCAGGAATAATATCCTGATTAATGCTTTTATAATAATCTCCTAATTGATCAGCTCTCCCATATCGGGTAAACTCATTTATTCCCGAAACAAAATCAAATATTTTATAAGTCCTTGTTTGATCTATTATTGGGCAGGGATTTTCATTACTATTATTATTAAATTTCACAGAATAAATACCACTCGGAACTATACTATCAGCTTTCAAAAGAGAGATAATTGCATTAACAACCAAGTTCAAATTGCGAAATCCCCCCTGCGTATCAATCCACAATTTGGGTTCATCATTGTCATTCCAGAATTTCTTTATTGTCTCTACTGCTTTAAAAATTGCATTCGCTGTATTTAAATCATCCACATCAATAATATTAATATGTTTGTTAGCACACATTTCCATTCTTCTCAAATAGAAATCTATTGCACTTTCCTCAATAGATTCACTGTTATATTTAAATGCACATTTCTTTTTCACTTCTGGTGTAGCAAATATAACAACTTGATCCAATGAGCCTTTTTTCTCACGAATCATTCTACTTACTGGCTCTAATTGACTATAATATTCTATTCCATTTTCAGACCCGCAACCATTATATATAAATTTGTTAGCGCCAATTTCTCCATTATTTCTGTTAATCGGTAATGTACTCATACCTAATACTAATATATTTTTACCCATATCCAACTCACTTTCTACATATCATATTTATATCATAAACTTTTCTAAAATAATATAACCCACAGGTTTATTTTATTAGATGATTTAAGTTGTTTTTTCAAGACCATCTAACAATATCTTTTTCACGTCATTAACATCCCTAAGGCCACTAGTGTAATCGATATAAATAGATATTTCTTTATTATTACATTCTAATTCTTCTATTTTTCACTTAACTGCTTATATATGTATAAAGCATAATCTCCCATATCATCATCTATTATTTTCTGGAAGCTCTTTATACTTTCCTAAAAAAACAATAATATTGAATCTTTCATTATATCATCTTTCGTTTATTACCTTAAAACTGCACAAACACAATCAGGTGATTTGTCAATGATTTGTTTCGCATATTCATCTGCAATCCTTTGAATATCTGCTCGAGTGCATTCCGGCTCTATTGAAGGAAATTGTATATCAAATATTGATCCGTATTCCTTTGCCGCCTGTAACTGAGCATCTGACCATTTAGAACTGGTGTGATTTGTAAAATTAATAAACATTTCATCCCCTCTTTATCTTTATCATTTTTTGTGACCTTAGCCCTAATTCATATTATACTTCTAACACTTTGTACAGTCAACGTATAAAAAACAAATATTTTTTATGTACTTTACACAAATATATCATATTATTGACATACTTCACATAAACTACAGATACATAATCAACTAGTAAATACGTTCTAAACCATTATATTTTCTGGTCTTTGATGTCAATAGACTTTTTTATAGAATATTATCATTCGCCATAATCAGCCCTATAACTTCCTTCGTAGAATATTTGAGGGAATCGAATTTATATATCATCACACTATCCTCGTCCTCATGACATATCTTTTTTATCTCTTTCTTCAATTTTTCCAATTTAGCCTCTGTGATTTTGCCTTCAAACACAGACCGTTGCACATGAATCAGGTACTTTCTACAGGCCTTCATAACTTTATTGGTTCTTTTTGCGTTTACATCATATACCAAAATAACAAACATTTTATTCCTCTATGTGTATTTGTATGGTTTATACTTTTCATCAGTTTCTATATATTTTTTGATGTTTTGTATTTCACGCTTTATCAGGAAATCATAGGTCCGTTCCTGTCCTTCTATGTTTACCTTTTGATAGAGCTTGTTTTCAAACTCTCTGATAAATATCTTTTTGCCTGCCCCTGAAATATAGATGCCATCATTTTCTACTTCGATAAAATCTGACTTATTGAGCATCTTACGGTTAATCAATGTAAAAATCGTTCTGTCAACCAAAATGGGCTTGAACAAATCTGCAAGGTCCAGATTCAAGCTCTCCGGTCTGGTTCCTGCCGCATGAACCATTCCTATTCGTATATCAAGGCTTGTCCTGTTAATTTCATTGGCAATTCTTTGGTATAACAGTGTATTTCCAAAGCTTATCATTGCATTAATCGGATCCTGCGGTGGTCTTCGTGTTCTTTTTTCAAATTTAAAATCTGAATTTTCTATTATATAGTTGAAGCATTGATAATACTTCTGTCTTGCCTGTGCTTCTATCAGCATTAAGCCAGCTACACTAGAAGCCTCATTCATTTGCTTTATATAGCCAGACATCTTATCGGCATTTTCTTGAAGTTCAGAGGAATTCTTTCTTCTCTGATAATATTTTAGATTTGCTCTGATATTTGATATGCTGGCCATCTCAAGCTTACGTGCCATATCAAGTCGTTCTTTATCTGAATCATATATTCTGAGCTGTTTTAGCTCTGTCTTTATATTCCTGCGATTATTCTGAGGCACAAACGCACCTGTCTTCTCTCCATATTTATCAATAAAACATACGTTGAGACCTGTCTTATTGACAAAATCAAAGAAATTCCCTGATAAAATCACATTTGAATACACATATATAGAGTCGGTTGTTTCCACCGGAATATATTTCTTTCCCTCGTCATTTTCAAAAAGTACATTAAAGTCACGTCTGGTCAAAATTCCTTCATTCACCAAATGATAGCTACTGTCAATCCGCTGTATCCCAGTGGTATACCAGTCTCTATAAACAGTTTTATAAGCCTTTTTCTCTCTTTTGGCTATTATCTTTGAACCCTTTTTCTCGAATCTGAAACCAAGATATTTTCTGTTTGTTCCTTTATATACGCCTGTTTTCTTATGATTCAAAGGCAACATCTCAGCATTTTCTATATGCTCACGCACATCACCAAGTATCTTTATCGCATCATCATATGTCTTGCAATATATATTTATATCATCTCCAAAACGGCAAAAATGATAATCGTTTTCATCCATATAATGATCAAGCTCATTCATATAGATATTGCTGAAAAGAGGACTTAACTGTCCACCCTGCAATATTCCTTCATCCTTCTTACATGTTGTATGATCATCAATCACCGTGCATTTTAAATATGTAATTATCAAATTGAGAATTTTATCATCAGAAATATGATTTTGAATTTTGTTAATTAGAAAATCTTGATTTATATTGTCGAAAAAGTTATGAATATCAAGTTCTACAGACCATGTATATCCATTTTCCATATACTCTGTTGCCTGCTTTATAGCCTCTGTAACGCCTTTGTTTTCCCTATATGCATACGAATGACATGAAAATAATGTATCAAAATATGGACTAAGTACCTGATATGCAGCACGATACACCAGACGATCAGCAGAGTTCATAAGTGAAATTATCCTATGTTTCCCCTTGTAATTCACAATTTCACATTGCTTAATTAATCCCATAGCATAAGTTCCATCTAGAATCGAATCAACAATCTTTGCTCCATTAGCTTCCCAGTATCTCGGTAAATCAGATAATTTCATTCCATCAATACCACAGCTGTCTCTTTTTGTAGACAAATACTCCATAGCCGCTTTTATATTGGATTCCTCTACAATGTCATTCACAGTTATATCCATACGCACTCCTTGTCTGTAGAGTTACTAATTCTACTGTTAACATTTCTATATAATCATCCTATTACATTCTATAAATACTCACACTCCTTGCAATTACCATATTTCGCATAGAAATTTACAAAGAAATGGTAACTAAGGTATTGTGTCAATTTCTCATAGGTAATGTATCTCCAGAGAGGTTCACAGTATCCTAATATGAACGTTCGTTGTGAGGCTTAACGTGTCAATTCCTCATAGGTAATGTATCTCGGCAATTATACAGAGGACTGCGTGGAAATCATAAAGGTGTCAATTCCTCATAGGTAATGTATCTCGAGAAGTATTTGCATGAGCGTATTTTCTCCAAAAAGGACGGGTGTCAATTCCTTATAGGTAATGTATCTCTAGTTAATAGTGTTAATCAGGAATATTTATGTGAGTGTCAATTCCTTATAGGTAATGTATCTCATGTAAAAGGAGGATATAATTATGGCATACACAGTAAGTGTCAATTCCTTATAGGTAATGTATCTCATGAGCGAAGAGGAATTTAACAATGCGGAGGAATGCATGTGTCAATTCCTTATAGGTAATGTATCTCGCTGTTATTCCTATTTCCGCAACGGTATGGCAGAAAGGGTGTCAATTCCTTATAGGTAATGTATCTCAAACAAAAATGAAAATTTCGAAAATCATTATCAAGAATGTGTCAATTCCTTATAGGTAATGTATCTCGAGAAGTATCGTAAGGATGCTTTAGCACTTAAGGGTGGCGAGTGTCAATTCCTTATAGGTAATGTATCTCATATGGATATGCTAGATTATATCGCAGCAGAATATGCAAAAATAAAAGTGTCAATTCCTTATAGGTAATGTATCTCTTTAACATGACAAAGAAGGAAATTGCCACAATGGTGGGTGTCAATTCCTTATAGGTAATGTATCTCCTTTGATGTTCTGCTCGGATGAGATTAAAAAGCGCGCAGAAGGTGTCAATTCCTTATAGGTAATGTATCTCAAAAATGAGAGTGATGGTTGTCAAATACGACTATGTGTGTCAATTCCTTATAGGTAATGTATCTCAACTGATTTAATCAGTATCTATAAATGATACTACTCCATTTTCAGCCCAAAATCAATATAAATTGGTAAAAAAGTCCGTCGACCTCAAGCATCATAATATCAGCAAATCCTTGATTTTCGAGGGTTTAGCAATATGTCACTATTCACCCCTGACATCGACGGACTTTTCAGCCCAAAATCAGGTAAAATACGTAAATAAAAGCTGTTTTTTTACAAAACTGTCACCAAAAACACCCTTTAACCCCTTATATTCACCGGATTTTTAGGTCGACGGACTTTTTCATTCAGTTTTCTGCGCATATCTGCCTCCCAGTTTCTTTTCCTGCTATAATAAACACAGCCATATATTTCCAAACAATTAAGGGTATAGCTATTATCTATACCCTTAAAATATACCACTCGTTTCTCCAGTTCGTCCGACTAAAATAAATCCTCATACCGATAAAATCTAACCGCATCGGTCTCATCTGGTCCTTTTTTATTATTCTTTTTACTTTTTGTTGTTGATATGATTTTATTTATGATTAAGTCAATAATGAAGGCCACAACTAGAAATGGCAATAACCCACTTCCATTATAAATCAGGAATATAACCGCCGGTCCCCATAATAAGCCTTTGCATAGTACTAACCAAAAACAACCAATCATTACTGTAAGTGCAAATATATCTTCTTTTGCATAATGGGTAATGTTTTCAAAGACCTGCAATATTTGTTTCAATACATTATCTTCTATTGTTAACACCTGCATATACACTTCATTTATTCCATGTCTTTTCAAAAAGAAATCCCTTAAACTCATTATTTTCGCTCCTTACAATGCTTTCCGCTCTTCCATACAATGTAAACTCATTTATTCCTGAAACAAAATCTATTATTTGATAAGTAGAGGTTTGATTTATAACAGTACCTTCTTTATTATAAAAATTTACTGCATAAATCCCCTTTGAATTAATTCCTAATAACCGCAACGTCGAAATAATTGCATTTAAAAGCATATTAACATCACGTGTCCCCCTTGAGAATCAATCCAAATATTCAAATTAGCATCCGGATCCAATTTCTTTATATCATTTTTTTTGTTCAAAATATATCTCGCAACCTCAACAATTGCATTCTCTTTTTCAATTTCATTCTTTTCATCAAATGCATTAGATGGACATTGAGTAAACTTTATCCCATTATTAGGAAAAGCACCATTAATTCTCTTTACATAATAATCATATGCCGACATAACCAGATTACTTTCCCCATCCTCTTCCGAAAACTCTGTCTTCTCAATTGCTTTAGTTGTACAGATAGCTAAAACTTCATCAATATTTCCTTTTTCTTCTATAAGCATCCTTGAAACAGGTTCCAACTGACTATAATATGTGATTTTTTTGTCTCCCCATCTACCTACACACTTATCTACCTGTTTTCTCAGTGTACTAATTGATAAAATAATAATATTATAGTCCATAATACTCTCCCTAAGCTATATACGACCTAAATCTTACAAAATTAAACTCAACTATTTTCTTATTTCCATCCTCTTTTACATTCCTATTACTACACGCAGCTAACACGATAATTCCATTTCTCATTAATGCGGAAATTATATAATACGCCAACGTAAACTCTCCCTGACACAATACTGCCTTAGGATGATAACTCATAATTCTTTCAATCATTTTATTACCAGTTTCTTTAATGTAAGATTCATCGCCGTTTGAATCCACAGACGGGAATGGAATATCTATAATTTCTCCGTAATTTAATGCTGCCTTTTTTTGTTCATTAGACCATCTATCTGATGGATGATTTGAAAAGTTAATAAAAATATTTTCGCTCATTATAATCCTCTTATATTTTTCTAACAATGTTTAATTGGTTTATAAAATTAAACGAATCCGTTGAACATTCTCAATTTCTTATAGCTAAGATATAACAATGTTTTTAAATAGTATCTAATAATTATACTCCCCCTTTTTATCCCCAAAATCAATAACGTATACCTTAAAATCCGTTGATTTCCACCAATCCATTCACTGCAAACATTTGATGTCGACAGACTTTTTTAGGCTATTGTCATTTGCCATAATAAGCCCTATGGATTCCTTCGTAGAATATTTGAGTGAATCAGATACTTTTTACTGTCATTCATCACTTTATTGGCTCTTTTGCGTTTACGTCATATATGATATGAACATCAATCACAGTCCATTTTAAATATGTAATTATCAAATTGGGAATTTTATCATCTGAAATATGATTTTGAATTTTGTTAATTAGAAAATCTTGATTTATATTGTCAAAATAAATATGAATAGCAAATTCCACAGAACATATGTATCCATTTTCCATATACGTTGTTTCCTACTTTATAGCCTCTGTAACGCCTTTGTTTTCCCTATATGCACTCCTTGTTGGTAGAGTTACTAATCTTCTGTTAACATTTCTATATAATTAATCCTATCAAATTCTATAAATCCTCACACTCCTTGCAATTACTGTATTTTGCGTGGAAATGTACAAGGAAATGACAACTAAGATATTGTCTCAATTCCTTATAGGTAATGTATATCTATGTATTTAAAGGAAGCATAGGTAGTTGGCAAATCGTGTCAATTCCTTATAGGTAATGTATATCGCTTATGAGAAGTTATTTTTGTGAACAAGGTTATGTGTCAATTCCTTATAGGTAATGTATATCTATATGAACGATAAGACTTTTGAAAACTATCAAAGTGTCAATTCCTTATAGGTAATGTATATCAAAGAAAGCCTATCCCAATTGGGATGAATTGCAAGTGTCAATTCCTTATAGGTAATGTATATCCTTGTAGACAAGGCACATGAAGAAGGGTTGTTTGTTATTGGTGTCAATTCCTTATAGGTAATGTATATCTATTCAAAAAATATGCAAAAAAACGTATTGGAAGGATGAGAGTGTCAATTCCTTATAGGTAATGTATATCCGCTCATGGACATTATGAATATTATCCGTATTCGTGTCAATTCCTTATAGGTAATGTATATCCGGTGCAATGTGTTTCCGCCTTGAGCGTAACAAGACGTGTCAATTCCTTATAGGTAATGTATATCAATTTACAAAAGAACTAATTGAAAAATGTATTGCTGCTATGTGTCAATTCCTTATAGGTAATGTATATCGACGGATAAAGACGGCATGATCCTGTCATCAAAAGAGTGTCAATTCCTTATAGGTAATGTATATCTATAATGGAGAGACCGCAGAGCAGTCTGAGGATTGTGTCAATTCCTTATAGGTAATGTATATCGATTTGACGCCAGTCGGTATGACGTGAACGATATGTGTCAATTCCTTATAGGTAATGTATATCGTTAAGTTTTGGAGCTATTTCATTTGCGGCAGTACGTGTCAATTCCTTATAGGTAATGTATATCTCTCTACTAATTGTTTGACATAATTTCACTAGTAGTGTCAATTCCTTATAGGTAATGTATATCTTGAGTTATTGTTTATTTATTTATCCTGTGTATGGTGTCAATTCCTTATAGGTAATGTATATCCAGTATTCTTTCATTAGGAGGAAGTTTCTCATAATGTGTCAATTCCTTATAGGTAATGTATATCTTGCAACAGTAAACGTCGTGTCAGATCTTGAGGCTACGTTGACAGTGTCAATTCCTTATAGGTAATGTATATCCAAAATGAAAGTTTTTAAGCATGAGGTTGATTGTGTCAATTCCTTATAGGTAATGTATATCATATGGCAGACAGTATTTTTAAAAACTGGACATGTGTCAATTCCTTATAGGTAATGTATATCAACTGGTTTTATCAGTATCTAATTATGATACTACTCCATTTTCATCTCAAAATCAATCTAAAATGTTCAAAAAGTCCGTCGACCTACAACAACTCCGTCTCTGTAAACCCATGATTTTACAGCATTCTTTACTATTCCTCAATTATTCTTTGACATCGACGGGTTTTCTAAGCAAAAATTATGCAAATTAGTATAAAATAGTACTATTCAGCTCAATATAACACCTTCTAACCCCTTATATTTACTGGCATTCGAGGTCGACGGATTTTTTTATTCATTTCACCAAATTCAATACACCTCTTACTCTTTTCTCCCCCGGCTAGCTGATATCTGTGTTTAGGTTTTCTTTTTTATAAAACACTTGCTCTGACATCTTTACATTCCTTTTTCTGCCCTAATCAAGTATGTGACCATATACCTCCGTCACCATATCTTCCTGATCATGACACGAATCTCCCTGTACTGCCTTGATATTATTATGATGTGTGATATCAAAAATGGATATTAGTAAAACTGCCGAAAAATTCAAGAAAGCACGAAACCGATTGCATAGAATCAACTATATTTGTATCATACAATTATATAAAATTACAAGGAGTATATATTATGTATGATTATTGTAATGGTGAAGCCAATCTGTTTGGCTCACATGATTTTGTGTGTTCTGACAAAGGTACTAATGATGTTAAGTCCATGATGAATGTGGTCGGAAACTTTAGGACAAAATCTATGAATATACTACAAAAAGAGCTCTTTCGAGCTCTTTCCGCTTTGTACAACATTAAATTGTAGATGATTACTGTAAGAGTGAAAGTACACCCTGGTTTGACTGATTAGCCTGTGCAAGCATAGACTGTCCAGCCTGTGCAAGAATGTTGTTCTTGCTGTAGTTAACCATCTCTTCAGCCATATCTGTATCACGGATACGAGACTCAGCTGTTGTAGTATTCTCAACTACATTGTCGAGGTTGTTGATTGTGTGCTCAAGTCTGTTCTGAACGGCACCGAGTGATGAACGCTGTGAAGATACTTTTGAGATAGCATCTGAAATAGCGTCTACTGCATATGTTGCAGCGTTTCCGGAATCGTCCTTTACATTAAGTCCTTTGATACCAAGGCTTGCAGAATCCATAGCATCGATATTGACCTGAATCTTATTTGTCATGTCGGCATCTGCACCTACGTGAAGGCTGAATGATAAACTGTTGGCTACATCTGCCTGTCCTGTTGTAATCTTGAAAGAACCATCAGCAGCTTTAGCATTAGTATTCTCTACCTTTGCAGAACCCTTTGTATCACCAATCTGGTTTGCAGCAAGAAGCTCTTTAGATGCAAGGTTATAAGCAACATCCTTTGAAATTACAGATGCATCAGTATCATCTATGCCATCTCCACCTTTATCGGTCATAACTTTGTACTCATCTGTTCCGACCTTTACTGTTGCTCCCTCTTTTACAAGTGCTTTTGCATCATCCAGTGTATACTTTCCGGCTTTTTGATCAGCAGCTTTATCTGCTGTATAGTTAGCAACAATTGTGATTTCCTGTCCATTTACAGTGAATTTATCGCTTGCTTGAGTAATCTTTGCTTTGACTACTGCATCTACATCAGCCTTTTTACTTCCAATAGTATATGTCTTACCACCAATACTTACGCTATCTCCATCCTTAAGTGAATCCATAACAAATGTAGCGGTTCCATCTCCGTTATCTGTAAGTGTTCCCTTAAGACCAGCATCATGAGCCTTCATATTGATTGTCTTTGTTCCTGCTTCACCCTTTAACAGATATGTCTCATTGAACTTTG
>ERZ1035048.31-NODE-31-length-49658-cov-6.605850_pt1 | contig 49658 bp, 65 predicted proteins | sample MGYA00520587_ERZ1035048 | MGnify/ENA primary metagenome ERZ1035048 (study PRJEB33766, sample SAMN09781693) | gut metagenome | biome: gut microbiome | host: Homo sapiens | place: Madagascar | study: EMG produced TPA metagenomics assembly of the PRJNA485056 data set... | reverse complement strand
GGTTTATACACATCTAATGATGATGGTATATGGAAAAACCCATATTTAATTAGATCTCTTAGAAGAGACGAGCTATATAGATATGGTATAATATTGTACGATAAATATGGATAGCCATCTCCTGTAAAATGGATAGCTGACATACGAACTCCTGATATTAATACACATTGTTTTGAAACATTTGTGCAAAATGGAACTATAGATGGAGTAAAGTATGAATGCATATTAAAAGTTCTTGGAATTGCATTTAAAGTCAATAATCTTCCAGAGTAGTGTACTGGATATGAGATAGTTAGATGTGATAGAGGATTTGACGATATTGCTACAGTATCATAGGGTATAACAGCAAAGAGTATACAATAGGCTTATTGTAACACACAGTCTTAGAAATACACGACATATAGTTCACCTTTCTATTTTACAACAGGAAACGATATAGAAGGGTATGATTATGATAAACCATTTACTGATCCTGGTAATAATAGTTAGGCTATTTCTACAGCAAATAACTTTTCAAACCATTCTGTAATTTAGTTTGCATCACCTGAAATATGTTATCAATCTGAGAATTTTAAGACGTTATTAAATAAATATGACTATAAACTGTGTCCATAGTTGTTTATGTACGGAAGGCGTGGTGATAGTAAATTTACAAATGATTTATATAACGATATGGTTCCAATGTGCGGTCCTGCGCAGTATGGTACAAAATATATATTCCCTGCTGTAAGTAACTCTGGCGCATTTGTTTATAGGGGAAATGGTAACTCTAGATTTAAAAATGCAGCAGCATGTATGGATTCTCCGTATATGAAAGATTTGAATTTTAAAGCAACATTGCATTATGGAGTATATTTTGTTAACCTTGTTAGTGGTATGTCTAGGTATACACATTCATTATACCAAACACCGCTTCCTAACACTTCTATATATTAGTGGAATAAACGATATAACGACAATTATGGTTATTATCTTAAAGGATACGAAAATAGAAAATCGCTACAGGAAAGCGGAAATTGTTTTACATACATTAAACCATATACGTCAACGAAGTATGTATTACATTTTGATAATGATAATCCTGGATAGTAGTCAATATCAACGTAGTATTTAGGTGAGAAAGTATCTGTAAACAATATAAAGATGGCGGAGGATGTTTCTTGGGATGATATTGATAATTAGAAATACACAAATAAAGTTACTATTGTAGGAAATGAACAATACTGCAATGTTGTCGCTAATGGGTTTTTTGGAAGAAGGCCACAAGAAGGAGAAAAACCAGAATCTGATATTGCTAATCTTTATTGCGGAATACTTAAATCAAACTCTAATGTAGTCCCAACTAACAAAGTAGCTTCTTTCGTTGCAGGACCTGCAGGAAAATGCGCAATATTAAATATAGATAAAAACAATAAGCTTACAAATTCTATAGCGTCACAAAATTATTTCGTAGCAAATTCAAATAACGAATTGAAATATTCAAGTTTAGATTCTTTAATTAACTTTAATATAAACGACTACGTTGTATGTGATATGCATAGTATACTAGGAACGCATCTTTGCAATTTAAGAAAAACAACAAACCCATATGGAGGTCAAGGAAGCGTATCTAGAAACAATTCTGTATATTATTCAGATGGTGATTACTTTAATGATAAAAATCAATGGGTTTCGGTATTTGATGGAGATACAAATGTTGAGATGTTTGAGTATGTACATTTGCACAAATATTATGCGAATAACCATTATGATGATCATGATCATGTAAGATTTACTAATTAGATTATATATTGTATACCAGTAGAATCTTCAATAAGATTTCCTTTTACAAATGGTGTAGAACCATATAAAAACTTAGTAAATACAAATGATAGATCTTCTTGGTCTTAGGAGAATCCATCTAATATTAATGACATATACACACAAAGCAATCCGTTATATACATACAATACTGTATACACTACAGAAAATAGATTAAAGTCAAATTATCAATACTCATACGAAGACTCTTCACTATACAACAAAACAGTAGATTTTAGATGTATGCATTCTAGCAAGAAAGAGAATCACGAGAATATTGATAACTGGACTAAATTCCAGAGTTCTAACTTCATAGATGTTAATAGTAACTATGGAGAAATAACTGGTCTTAGATCATTTAAGAATTTACTTGTATTCTGGCAACAGAACGCTACTGGATTGTTAAGTGTAAACGAAAGAGCTATTACTACCGATGAAAGTAATGGAACTTCATTAATACTTGGAGAAGGTGGCGTACTTAGTAGATATGATTATATAGATACTACTACAGGTATGCACAGAAATCAATTTTGTGACACAATGTCCAACTCGGCTTTATATTGGTTTGATTATGACAACAATGAAATAAAGTCGTATTCGGAAGGACTCGTACAATTAAGCAAATAGTTATTCGTAGATGGATTGCTATATAAATATCAGTCTAATAATACAAAACCAACATTGTCATACGATATAAAGAATAATGAGATTCTATTTAATGTAGTATCTGTAGACAACGTAAACTCATCAATTGTATTTAATGAACAAGGTAAAGTGTTTACGTCTATATATACAATAGGAAATGACGATTTTGTTAATTTTTCAAACGGACAATACGTTATAAAAGCATATGATAATAGAATAGATATAGCTCAATGGAATTGTCTTGATGATAATCATCCTGATTTTTATCCTGGACCTCATGGTTATGACGGAATACTTAAATCTTATATAAAGTATGCAGTAAATAAGAATCCTATAGTAACAAAAGTGTTTGATAATCAAGAGATAGTATCTCCATCGTTAATTTCAAATAGAGAGGATTCCGAAACATATTTCTCACTAAATCATAACTATTCTTGGAAGACAGATCTTATAGAAACAGACGATACTCTTACTGATTAGATAACATTGAGAGAAGGAAACTATAGATTCGCTATACCTAGAGCTAAATCTGATCAACAATTTGGTTTAAGAATGCGAGGAAAATATATGATATGCGAGATTGAAAATAGTAATCCAAAGATGGATATCGGTATACAATATATTATTACTAAATTTAGACAATCATGGATTTAAAACAAAGAAAAAGAATACTTAATATGCCTAAGTTTAATGGCGGAAGTAACGATTATAGTTATCTTGATCGTAAGGTTGGATTAAATCCATCTTAGTCTTCTGTAGCTTAGGATTTGGTTCAAATGGTTGGACCTAATGCTCCAAAAGGATTTGGTGATTCTAATTATTCTCCATTAAATAGCTATATAAAAAATAAAGCAACATCAAATGTATCTGGCGTATCAAATCTATCTGCAGGAATAGGAAAAGGGTTAGGTGTAGCTTCTGCTGGTTTAAATATGGCTTAGGGAATGATGTCGTCATTAAATGTAAAAAGCCAGAACTAGTTGTAGCAAGAGGCTGGATCTACAAATCAAACTATAATGGGTGTAAATTATGACCAATAGAATTAGGTTGATGGTAATCAAGACTTAAAAGAATAGAATAGCAAAGGTCTTACCAATACAGCTAGTAGTACATTATCAGGAGCTACTGCTGGTCTTTCTGTTGGTGGTCCTTGGGGTGCTGTTATTGGAGGAGCCATAGGATTAGCTTCAGGGTTATTTGGATGGCTTGGAGGTAGATCTAAGCTTAGAAAAAGAATAAGAAATGCAAAAGTTTAGGCTAGCCAAACTGCTTAGTTACAAAGATCTTAGGCTATGTCTAAAGGATTATAGAATTAGTATTATCTAGATTATGGTGATACGTCAACACAAACATTATACGTATAATTATGAATAAAACAAAAGTATGGACACCTAATGGTTATTAGGTTGGCCCTATAAATAGTTTAGTTGGTAAAGGTGAATCCATTATAGATTATACTAATGGAACTGGAACTTTAGTAACTAAAGGTAAAGTTGGAGTAGATAATTAGCCAAGCTCTGTTAAATAGAATGATAGTAATGTGATAGCTGGAAACGATATAGATTGGACTACAGGTGTAAAATTTTCTGATCAGATAGCACCATTAACAGCTAAACTGCAAATGTATAACAACATCGAAAAAACAACAGGCAAAAATTACAACATGAGCTCATTGTCAAAACAAACTGTTCAGCTTCAAAAACAGCAAATAGACAAAGCTAAAGCTCCTCTTTTATCACAAATGAAGAATATAACAGATAGACAATAGATGCAGCACGACATACAAGGATCTGTCGAGAATATGAAGAAATACGACTCTGGTAAATCTTCTAGTTATTTTTATAGTAGAACAGGTAATGGTAAAGTTCCAAATTCATGGTTAACTTCAGCTAGATTAATACCTGCTCTTACAGAAACGGCCATGTTAAATCATTGGCTTTCTAATAAACCTAAAGGAGCAAATATATATTCATAGAACACTTACGCCCCTTTGGCATTACAAACTTTAGCTTCGTCAAGAATTAGTCCGTACCCAATGATATAGGCAGCCAAGCTTGCAGATAGACAAGGAATGTACTCAATAAATCAATCTGGTGGTTATACAGGAGCTCAAAGACAGAATGCTAGAATAGCTCAAAACTTAGGAACTCAGAGGAATATAGCTAATATATTACAGAACGTAGAAGAGAAAAATATGGGTTATAGAAACGCATGGGCTCAAGCTGCATTACAAGCAGGAGAATCTGATGCTGCTAGAAGATAGTCTGCAAAGCAATATAATTGGGAAACATACAACAAAGCGCATGGTGCTAAAACAAAGGGTATAGAAACTCATGTTGCCAACCTTGGTGCTATGTGGCAAAAGTATTGGGCTGATAGGATTAAAAATAAGCAATATGAAGATACTCTTAGTTTGTACTAGTAGGATTTAGATAATAGGAAATTAGCACTTAAAAGATTATTGGGTGGAGATAATCTTGGTAGCGATAATTTGACAAAAACTAAAGCTTCTACTCCTAATAATACAAATAGCGCAACGTCAAGTAAGTATAATATTCTCAATTAGTACTATACTCCGGATTCTTTAGGAGGATATAAATTTTCTATAAACAATCCATATACTTATCCTAATAGTCTTCCAGCTGGTTAGAGAATAGGTAGATATGGATCTATGCCAGACTTTATGCCTATTGGTGATAATAGAAATAGAGGGAAAATAAATACTCCTAATTTTAATTACCCAATAATGACGTCTGCAAGAATGAATAAAATCCCAAACTAGATGATGTGGAATCCTAATCTTGGAACTAGGACAACAAACGATGATTCTAATGGATATATGCTGTTTGATAATTAGCAAGATCTTGATAACTTCAATACTCGTATGAATAATGTACGTAATGCATCATTTGATGATTATATGCCAGGTGGTGTTTATTACGATAAAGGTGCATCAGGAATTCTATTTGATAATATACTACCTGGTTTTTACGCAAATAAGAGAAATAGAACTTCAAAGTATACCGGACCAATTTAATAATTATGATAGGAATGTATGATGAGCCAGTAGCTGTCCCTATATTGGACATACTGGACAGCGGTATGATGTCATAGTACATTAGTGCCGCAAGAGAACAATATAATTAGGCTTTGTAGGAACAAAAAGATTTCGCTAAGGAATTTGGAGAGCTCTACGGACCTAATTCTAATATAAACAAGCAATTCTACGATGCTACAAGAGGTGCTGTTAACAAAGGATTAAATTACCTGTATTAGAATGGTATAGACCCTCTTAGATCAGCAGAAGGTAGAGCATATATAGCCAAGATTATTAGAGAGAGGCCATATGCAGAAATAGCTAACCTTAAAGCTTAGAATGAGGCTATGAAGACTTATTAGAGGTATAGAGCAGAAGCTATGCGAAATGGAACGTATGATCCAGATTTTGAAAAGTTTGCACTTGGAGGTAAGACTCTTGAAACATGGGATCCATCTACAGATGGAATGTGGACAAGAGAGGCTCCGTCTAAGTACCAGGATATACAAAACTGGACAGATCACTTGTTTAACGGAATGTAGCTTAGCTACGATGAAGAAGCAACAAAGAAAGCAGGTGGTTTGTATTAGGTATATAGTAAATCTCCAGAAAAGATGAAGTAGATCCTTGATGCTAATATGAATGACTTACTTAAATCTGATCTTGGTAGATATTATCTTGATATGTATGGAGGTGACACAGAAGCGTTAAAATAGGATATAATTAACCGTAACAGAAAATACACACAGATTAAGAAAGAGGGAGATTCTGTTGCAATGCAGCTTAATAATTAGAGATTCCAGGCTGGCGAGGCTGCTAAGAACAGATAGTTCCAGAAAGGTCTTGCTGCTCTTAAACACAAATGGGATCAAGATGACTTAATACTTGGAGCTCAGCTTAATGGTTCTGGTTCAAATGGACAACAATACCCATTGTAGTGGTCTACTAGATCTGAAAGAACATCATAGAGATAGAAGGATAACTAGGTTATGACAAATCTATTTGACACTATGGAGAGAGCGTCTAAGTATTGGAAAGATAGAGCGAATAATACCAAGCTTTCTGCTGCATAGAGAAAGCAAGGTAGAGATCATGCAGCATGGTGGGATAGTGCTATTAAGTAGGCTGAAGCTAATCCTAATTCTCTTATAAAGAATGGTCTTGTATAGGTTGATGAGTATGGGCAATATTAGCCATCTAGAAGACTTTTGAACGCAGATGGGTATGCTAGCTATACAAATGTTGGAACATTTAATGATCCTAAAAAGCTTGCTTAGGCTGCAGATAAACAGTATAGTGGATATATGTACAAGCCAACTGGTGGTTCTGCTGAACATAAAGTACTCTTAAATAAGTTTGCAGGAACAGAAAAACCATAGCAATTTGAGCTAATGCAGAATAAGCACCTTGCAGTAAACCTTAAGGATTCTAACCTGAGATATTCTCCTATAAGAAGAATAAATGTTACGGGTAACAAGAGGCTTAGATATGCAACTACAATGCGAAAATTTGATAGATGGCTTAAAAGTGGAGCTGCTGGTAGAGGTGCTCTTGTAAATGAGGATCTTAATGCTGGATGGATACCAGGCAAGCGAAAATAGTTTGATATATCCGGACATGTTACAATTACAGGTAAACAATTTAGTGAGTTCTGTGTATCAATTGGAGCTACTTCTGATAATGATAAAGCAAGGATAGCATCAGAACTTGGTCTTGATGCATTTGATGCAGCATCTAAGCCTGTTACAAAGAAAGAAAAGGTCGGATCTGCTACATATTATTAGGTTCCTATGACTAGAACAATTTAGAATAATGGCGCATTTAAGATAAGAGATATAAATACAGATATTAATAAATAGGAATTCGGATCTAGTAATGCATTTAAGATGGCTAACGATGCACAAAATTCTTCATTAATGATAGATTAATAAAATATTATGGCAAATAAAAACAAAAAGACGTTTACATACAACTAGGCATATAATAGAGGAGCTTAGATAGCGTAGGATTTACAGCGTAGTATAGCGCAAAGAAGTGCTGACTACGCCGCTCCTTATGTTGAGGGGAGTATGGGCGCCTATACAGATGTCAGTGATTTTAATAATATGACATTCCCTGAGTATACTACGCTGGATAAACAGGGCAAAGCTGTTGTAGATACAGAAGAAAACAATAATGGTTCTATTGGTGATTTCCTTTTAGGAGATTCTTGGGACTTAAGCAAAATGAAAGAGAGGTGGGATAAATTCTCTTTCAAGGATATGTATAGACTTACATTTGAGAAAGGATATGGAGCCTATGTAGATTCTAAAGAAAAAGAACTTGATGATGTTACTTTCCAATAGAGTTCTTTAAAAATAGCTTAGGACTACAATGATCTTCTAAAACAAAGAGAAGATCTTATAAATCAATATAAAGCATTTAAGAGTCATGGATACGCCTCAAAGGAATAGACAAGACAATTATAGGATGCTATTATAAAAGTAGATGATCAAGTTAAGAAATACCAGAATTTCTTTAAGTAGCATAAGAACGACGATATATTTTTAGACTTGTTCTACGACACAAATAAAGCTGGAGCTAAAGATTATTTAGCTGCCATTAAAGATAATACAATAGTCACTCATTAGTAGTTTAATACTGACGGAATTCTTGGCACTATAAATAATGCGTTAAAATACACAGCTGGCACATTATCTGAAGGTCTTGAGAACATAGCACTTACTGCGCAGAATGCTATAGGTAAAGTTATTCCAGAGTCACTTGGAGGTGATAAAAGTGGAACATTTATTAAACGTGCTATAAAGAATGGTATTAGCAATTATGATAATCTATTTGAAGGATATTCAACAAAAAATGGATCACAATTATTATAGACGAAGATAAATGCTTTAAAAACTGATCTTGACAGAGAATAGAATAAGAAGGAAATTTCGTTAAAATCAGCTATAAATCAATACAAGAATGGTAACTGGCTATTTGATCCTAAGAAGATTAATCCAGAGTTCAGAGATCTTTAGAATTAGAATAGAGGAGGCTTAATTGGCTCTATTATCGACCCTACACAATGGGGTTATTCGATACCAGAGATAGGTACATCATACAGCGATGCTGCAAGCTTTGCGGGAATGATAGCAACTAATGCTGGTGGCGCATTAGCTACAAAAGCAGCTGTTAAATTCCTCACTAGAAAAATTCCTGGGTTAGGTGCAGTATTAACTGCAGAAGATATGGCAAAAGCTTTTAATTCTGCAGAAAATGCAGAGTAGGTTGCTAATGCATTAAGCAGAGTAGAATTAGCTAAAAATGTAATAGGTGGATCTACTGCTGCCGCTGGAATGTATTGGACGAAGCAGATGCGTCAATCAGAGACTAATGGTGAAGCTATAAACGCTTTAGCACAGAGAGTTTTGGATTCTTCGTATAAAACAGACGTAGATTTCAATAAGGTATTTAATGCCGTTGATTAGTATTCTAAACGATTAGGAATTGATTCGAAAGATCTTGATTAGCTTGAAAAAGTAAAACTTGCATTAGCTTACAATATACCTACAGGTGATGCCAACTTTGATAAGATTAAAGTAGAATCTAGAAAGGGTTTGGCTAAACTTATAAATGACAACAACGCAATGGCGTTTGAAGATTATTTACAAGCTTTACCTTTTATGGATTATACGAGAGGAGTGATATCCAAGGCTGCTAACAATATGTTTTCTAGAGCTCCAAAGATGTATATACAGGACTAGGTACTTGATAAGGCTACAAAAGCTGCTGCTACTGGAGTTATAGATAACGCTATAGATAGAGTAGCTATGAGCAAATTTAGCAATATAGGAGATAGGCTCAAATTTATTCACGGTTCAAAATATCTTGCAAAGAAGTTTGAAAGAGCGTTTCCTTTGGCTACATCAGAAGCACTTGAGGAAGGTAGACAGCAGTTGCTTACATCTAGATTTGGAAGAGGAGAATATGACAACTACGCTATAGGTGAGTCTTCTTTTTATTTGCCAAGTGTATTTGATAATCAATTCTTGAATGCTGATGCCACAGCAGCTTACCTTGGAATATCTTCTGGAGACCCAGATAACGGAGACGCAGAGTTAAGGAGGTCTATGGAAATAGGAGCCATGACAGGTTTGTTGTTCAGAGTCCCAAGCAACATTAAAAATCTTGTACTTCCATACAAAGAGAACGGTGGGCTTTTAAGTACAAGCGATAAGTACAATTTAAGAAATACTTTAGCGTAGCTCAGAAATGATAATGTTATTCGTAGTATAGCTGCAAATAATTATCAGCTTGCACAGGATAATGATCATGTAGGAATCTTTTTTGACGCATTTAGAAGGGCTGGTATAAATAAAGATAGACTTCAGACTGCTCTTGACGACATGAAGAAATACAAAGGCTCTTTGTTGCAAGATGGATCAGATAGCCATATAGAGGCTGATAAAGAACTCCTTAATGCCGCATGGTTTGCTTATAATAATAAGAGCCTCGAGCAATCTATGAATGACTTAAATATTTCTAGAAATAGCGAGGATCATAAGTAGTTGGTACAAGCAGCCACTAGAGTTATGATAGACTCTAATAATGCTGCAAAGGATTCCGAGAAAGCTAGCAATAACATTGATGCCATAATAAATAAGACTATATAGGATTACGAGTCTGCTACACAAGAAAATAATCCAGCACTGTTTAATATTATTAATAAAATTAAGTAGGATTATCAGTAGTTTAATGATTCTATAAATACCAGAAGAAATCAATTTAAAAACTCTGAAGAAGGAAAGAAGGCTGGTCAAGAATGGATAGATAAAAATGAAAGCTATTACGAAGACGATGTACAAAGAACATCTTTGGACTAGGCTGTTGAAAACGCTATGAATGAGCGCGATGAGTTCAAGGTTGATTCAGAAAAAGAGTATACGTAGTCTAGACTTAAATCTATATTTAGCTATAGGGAATATAAAGCTGCACAGAAGCTCTCTAAAGAGTTAAAGGATCAGAAGAGAAGACTCTAGTTGATATCTAATGAGACAGGAACCGATATTAATACTGATAAGCTTACTGGAATGATTGATTATCTTGATAAGCTTATAGAAAACAGAAGAAGTAAGGTAGAGAATTCTAAAGAAATATCAGCGTATAATGAGAATGTTGATTTGCTTAACGCGTCTATAAGCGATAAAAAGAAACAGTATAAGAAGATAACCTACGACTCAATCTTTAAGGGCTATCAAGACTTTGATAACCAGGATGAAATAGACAAAGCTTATTAGGCATTCCTTATAAACGACGCTTTGTTCAATGTGTTAAAGCCGATGTCTGTAGCATTTACTACAGGATAGATTGATCCTAGATCAGTGTACTTTTCTAGAAGAGAATAGAATTGGAGTGAGTTGTCTGATGAACAAAAGTCTGAGTTCACCAAAAAGATATAGGGCTTGTATCAAGAACAAGGTAAACAAGATCCAACTGAAGCGTAGATCAGAGCAGCATACTTGAATGAGTAGAACAAGAAAAGAAGAGCTATAAAAGAGTTATCTAAGAAATACTCAGAGCTAAGATACAAGATCGAAGGTAACGATGATATATCTAATATGAGTATGGATGACATTGCTCGTCTTACTGATATGGAAAGAGAGGCTGCTAGAGATCTTATTAGTTCGGTTCTTGCTGACAAAAAGAATCGTATGCGTATAGCTCGTAGGGAATGGGACCAAGAAAGACCACTTACGCCAGATGATGTTTAGCAAGCCGAAGATGGTACTGCTAGTGAAGATGTAACATAGAGAATCAAAGATCTTGCAGGCGAACCTAAGAGTCAAGAAGTTGAGAGAGAGGCAGAAAACATGAATGTTTAGCCAATATCTTAGGATAAATCCGTGCTTGATACATCTGAGCTTGATGCGGCTATGGATAATTCTTAGCAAGGTTCTACAGAAAATGAAAGAAATCTCGAAGATGCCTTAGGTATGAGTCCTGCTGAAGACAAATAGCAGCAGAAGCTTAGAGAAAAGCAATAGAAGTAGAAAGCCAAATAGGAATAGCAATCAGATTCAACTGATTTTACAGATGAAAAAAATGATGATAATGACGACGAATTGCCACCGGTACCAGATAATGTAACAATTAATGGAGATGGAACTGTAACCGTAAAGCCAAAGAAGTCTCAAGAAGCTTAGCAAAATAGTACAGATACTGGCGTTTAGGATAATACAGAGAAATAGTCAGAACAGTAGTAGGTACAAGAAGATGGAGAGCCAGAAGATGAAGATAATAATGAATCTCCAGATTTGACTCCAGATAAGAATATTGCCGATACTGGTCTTAGTATTGAATAGACCCAGGATGATCAGGACTTTCCTGACGATAATCCAGAGGAAAGCAACGACGATATAGATCAGGTTCCTTAGAAAGAAGGTAAGACTGCGCAGGTTTTGAATCCTAGTGACATGGATGTTGAAAATACGCTAAATACAGAAAGCCCTTTAGAGCACGAAGAACCAGAAGTATTACCTAAGAAGTACGATGATAACGGAACTCTAAACATAGAAGATCTTCCAGAAAAGTTAGATGTAGATATACAAAGTGAGTCCGATACTCTTAGCGATATGGATAATCCAACTGAGTCAACTGATACATCTGGAGCATACGACGATAGAAAACCTAAGCCATGGGCTGTGTAGGAGTCTGAGGACATAGAAAGAAGATATGCTGATCATACATTCTTCTATAGACCTGATGCAGAAGAACCTATGAAAATAAAGGTTAACGGAAAGGATGTTAAGTTACCAGAAGGATGTACTATTGGCACTGGTGCAGAGCTTGCACAGAAACTTACATAGAAAGGATGGTTTGAAAAAGCTGATAAGTTCTATGTTGTATCGTAGATGCAGAAATACTAGGAAGGAAATATTGGCGACGAAAGAGATGTATTCACAGTATCTTTAGCCATAAGAGATGGTAATAAAATATACTTCTCTACACTTAGAGCGTTAGGTAAGTATCATGATAACTACGGAAAAACAAATGTTGACCTTTCTAATGAGCTTGCTAACAAATTAAGAGTTATAGGTGTCGATATGGGTACTTATAATACGAATTTACTCGAAACTGTAAAATCTTATTACTTATCACATAACAATATTAGCTAGGATTTGTTAGAAAATGACGATAAGTTAAATAAAGCGGCAATATATTGGTATAACACATTATATAAAACAGACCCAGAAAACTTTTATGATATATTTCTACTATTAGACGATATAGCTAGAAAAAAATCTGCGTTGCCAGGTAAAACTCCTTTAACGAATAATTAGATAGCACAACAAATCTAGAAGTTAAGAGATAATAGAAACGCTATAATTGAAGCATATTGTACATTTAAGGATGGTAAGTATATAATACCATAGACTATTAGAACTGACGTTAAGCCACAAGAAGCAAGTATAAGTAACGGTAAAATATAGACTAGGCCAAAACTTGAAGATGGACTTGTTGATTTTAGACCTCTTACAGAGAAAGATTTAAATCTTGGTATTCCTTCTGATCCAGAAGAACTTACAATGCAGCTCGAGAAGGGCGCTATAACACTTGGCTATGGTACTGGAGTAATGGCTGATGAATGTAACAGATTCCTTATTCGCAATCTCTACAATCCTTCTGGAGACACAATAGATGGAATTGGCTTGTCTGGTAAATTATACTTTACAATAACTGGTCCTAGTGGATAGGTTGTTCCTATAATGCTTAGAGAAGAAAGATTTAACTAGGTTTAGGATAAAAACGGAAAAATGTAGTTTATCGATCCTGTTAATATGTAGTTAGCTATAGATCCAAATACAGGAAAAATAAATAGAAACACCCCATTATCTATGGCTGAGCTTATACTGTATATGGTTACCGGTAAGATTAATCCAGAAGAATTTGAAGGAAATCAGGGACTTATTGCAGATTTGCTTGCATTAAGTATTCATACTACGTTTGCTACTAAAGCTGACAAAAAGCATCCGTATTTAGCTTCTAAGCAGTTCTATTTCGACGATGAGAAGAACTAGCTTGTGTTAACTCAACCAGGCACTAGATAGGATTTAAGGTTGTCTATGGATTAGTTGTTTGGTGATTAGTCTGAGAAGACAAGAAGGTCTACTATTAGATATATAGCAAACAATTTACACTGGAACACAGATAAAGAAGACATGGTTGAACATTTTAATAAATCTATGCCTAAATTATCTGCGTTCTTAAGATAGTATTTTGAAGATAATCCAAAAGCTAAGTCATATAAATTCTTTGGTCTTAATCAGTTAGAATTTAAGAGAGACGAGCTGTTCTCTACAAACAAGAATGGTTAGCTTAATCCTAAAAAGGTATCACTTGCTGCATGGATGATAAATAATGGCAAGCTTCTTACAGACTTAGCTCCACAGTATTTCTATGCCCCATTTATATATTCTGACGGAGTACAGGCTTCAACAAAAAAGAAGGCTGTAGCAAAGGTGAAAAAAGAAAGTAAGAAACAGGAGGATCCTAGTGTAATTGAGGCAGAAGCAAATATAGCTGCAAAGAGATTTACTGATGAAGCTATAAGCAGAATGCAAAGCAGATATAAGAGCGATTCATAGAAACAGAAAGTCACTAAAGATGATTTTTTAGTTCTATCTGATGATGCTAGAAAAGAAGTGCTAAACAACTATAGAAAACGTGGTATATACGATATAGTTGTAATTGATGTACTCAAAGAGGATGTAGAAGGTAAATCATTAGACGAAGTTAAGCGTATTATTGCATAGCATGTATAGAAATATGTAGACTACGCTAATTCTTAGGAAGGTTAGAAGTTTGATGTAAAAGACCTTACTTTTGTATCTGATACTATGCTGAAGAACATTGCAAGTAAAGGCTATGTTCCTATACTTAATGTTGGAGTGAATGGAAAACTTCATATAAATGCATAGGATCCGTTATCTATACTTCGTAATAGCAAGGTTAGACAGGATGGATATACTGGAGTATTTTCTAGATTCAAATCAAAAGGAAAATTTGACGAGAAAGCTGCTAGAAAGTGGCTTAGCGAAAAGCTTGGATTAGACGAGACTAAAGTAGTTGTTCTTGATGGAGTTCTTAAAGGCTGCGAAAATAGCAAGGTGTATGGTATTACAAGTCTTGCAACAGATTATATAGATAGATAGGTAAACGGTGTTATCACTTTATCTAATGAGGCTGGATATGGTATTCATTACCATGAGGCATGGCACTATGTTAACTTACTGTTAAATAATAAAGCACAGAGACTTAGATTATATGATGCTTACATTAAATCACATAAATTAAAGAATATTACATTTGGAGAAGTTGAAGAGTTGATGGCTGAAGACTTCCGTAGATATGCAGAAATGCGAAACGGAAAGGGAATCATTAACACAATCAAGAGATTGTATAACAATATACTTGATTTTGTAAAAGTATCCAGAAAGAAAGATATTGTACGAAATGTATTTAACGCTATTAATAATGGGCGGTATTTCGACGTACATATGGATAAAGACTCTATAAAGGAGTTTGAGAACAGATATCCAAACGGCGTAGCTTCAGCAGACTATTATGTTCCTACTGTAGATCAATCTACTCTCGATAAGCTTGAAGGAATAAAGGATTATCATACATTCTATCAGTGTGGTGTAGCCTTGGCGCAGAAGTTATTAAGCGATTACGGTTTTAAAACACCAAATGATATCAATAGTAAAAAAGTATCTAAATTCAATGATCTTATTGAAGATTTAAAGAATAACAATGAGTTTGAATCAGATCCGTTAAAGCAATCTATAATAAACGACATTTGTAATAATCCTAAGGCTTTTGAAGGCATTGTAGCCAATGTGTTTGCTTAGTATGGAATAAAGGCTAATGTAAAGAAGTTCTCTTAGATGGATGAGACCAATGATCTTACGAATAAAGATTCTATAAACGATGACGATCAGTCTAGAGATATTGGCGATAGAGCCGATAATACTTGGGACGTAATGTAGTTGTCTATAAGTAAAAAAGACAACGTAGCATTTAGAGCTAAGCTTTTCTTGAGTCTTATAGAAAAAGGTAAGTTTGTTCTTGATCCAGAAACTGGAGAACGTGAGTACGAGACATAGTTTAATGACATTATTAGCGATGTTCCTTTGTATTGGAGCTATAGCGAAGCATGGAGCTCTATATTAAAGAACTTGTGGATGTGCGAATCCTATGACAACATAGATCCAAATACTGGTGTGTTTGCAGCCAATTCTATTAGAGGTAAGGTTAAATAGCTTGCTGATAGAAAGATGGCTTTATTTGTTGCACTTAACGATAAGCTTGAAGAAGTAGAAGGTGATATAGAGCTTGAAAACTAGATACTTGCTACAGTAAAGAGTTCTTATAACCAGGTAGCATAGATTTGGCTTAATGATCCAGTAGAGAAATCTATTGGCCTTATGGACCTGCCAGAAGACATGGTTTCATCTGTAGTAGAAATACCTACCGATGAGAAGCGTAATTGGGAGATAAGAAATGATAACACACTCAAGGCAAAGAGAAATTAGCCACGTTTATGGAGTTAGGAATTTGCTTCTTCTAATGTAATCGTTTCTAAAGATGGCTAGACTATTATAAACACAGAGTATGTAGACACACTTGTAAAGATGCGCCAGGATGCCATAGATCTTTCCAAGGTTCTTAATGAACCTACGATTCAAGATTTGTCTTCGGCTTATGATGAGGCTGCTACATAGGTTGTCAAAATCCTTAACTACATGGGTATACCATTCGATAGAGAAACGCTTGATGCTTATACATATTAGGTAAAGGATGAATCTAATGGCAAAAATCCTATGTTAGCATAGCTTTAGGCTTTACAGATGATGCTTGGTGGATCTATGTAGAAGAAAAACGGCTCAAAAAATAACTACAAATGGAAGACTAATAAGCAGACTGGTTCTTTATCATACTTTATTGATTTGCTTGATAAGTATAAAGGAAAGCCTTATCTTGAGACCAAACAGTCAAAGAGAAATAAGGACGTTGTTACAGTTGATCAGCTGTTTGTTGGATACGGTTTAAATACACCTATATCAAAGATGGCTGAAGTTTATGCATAGACTAACCCATCTTCTACAGATGTAAGTATTAAGGGTCCAGATGGCGCTACATTATACCCTATAAGTGAAAATAATGAAGCTTCTGATAAACTTCGTCATATAAATGATAACAAGGATGGCGTCGTTGAATAGATGATGTTATCACCATATGCTAAGCATAGCTCTATTCTTAATATAGCTAGAAACGATCAGCTTGGAGATAGGCCTGGAGATAATACAAATAAGTTTAAACTTAATGCATTTGTTGGAATAAAAGATACCAGAGAGAATACTGGAGACGATTATTTTGGAATAACACCTCTTGCAGACTATATTTCAAAGATGGTTATGAAGCACAATAATATGCTTGTATTCCCTACAATGGCTGATAAAAAGACATGGTATTCTATATCTTACGATCCTCTTACAAAGGATGCCGAAGGTAAGATATTATCTGACGGATTATGTGTTCACGATCTTATTACATATAACCATACAGATGAAGCTGGTAAATGGAATGCTATGCGATTCTCAGAAGGTACTCTTAATAGATTTGTTGGATATTTCAACGATGAGCTTGAATCGCTTAAACAATACTACGATAGAAAGAATATAGCATACTTTGTAAATAATCCAGGAAGAGCAAGAGATAACTTCCATGGCAAGATTAAAGATGGTAGAATGAACATGACTGGAAACGGTGGAATGTTCAGATACTTCTATGATGCCATAAAGATAAAGGACGATAATGGAAAAGAGATGAATCTTAACCAATATCTTGAATTCCTTTACAATAAACAGTAGACTATAGAAAAGAATCCTGTTAAGAACGGTGGTCTTGGTACTATAAGAGAAGGAGATAACGAACTTGATGGATTCGAGCTTGTAAGAAGATATATAAACGAGCTTAGTGATTAGGTTAAGTCGAATCCATCTATGCTTAAAGACGGAATAAACACTATGCTCATGTCTAGGGTTAGAGATGAGTTATAGACTATATCTGACGACGGTTCTACAAAGGTTGTTTACTTTGACGGTAAAACATATCTTCCTAGAGCTATACCTGTACAGATACTTGATTACTATCATAATAGATTCGGAAAGAGCGGAAGAGTGTTATCTGACTACTACGAAGATGAAGCTGGTAATGTTGCTGACTGTACATTGTCTGCAATAGCTAATAACGTAGCAAACGAAATGATCTCTACAATAGAGCTTGAGAAAGTATTTACTGGAGATCCTGCTTATTACAAATGGCAGTATAACAGAAAGGTTCTTGACAAATTTACTGTAAATGGTAGTACTGAAGAGGTAAGAAGATTGGCTGCTAAGGATGCTGATAAGATTAAGCGTTTGGGAGCTATACTTTCTCCAGGATAGAATCTTAGAACAGAATATTCTGATAGAGAGATACAAGAATTTAAAGACCCGATAAGTGGAAAAGAAGAGCTTAGAGGAAGTAAATATACAGTTCTTAATATAAACGATATTGTAGCTAGATCTAAGTTTATAGATGACGTTTAGACTCAGTTTGGAAGACAGATACTTGCAGACGAGATTAGATCAAATCCAGAATGGTTTGATAAAATTGTTGAGAAAGAGTCTAAGGAGTCAGGTGAAAAGCTTACAAGAGAAGGATAGATTACTAAGATGTATCTTAAAGATAATTATTACAAATCTATTCTTAGCAAGGCTCCAAAGAATGTAAAAGAAGCTGTCGAAATTCGTGCTAAGCAGTAGATGTCTCCATACGAAGAGATTACTGTATCAGATGCATAGGTTTGTATTAGACCAGCTTTGTATAGAAAGATTCGTATGAACCTTGGTAATTGGACTACTGAGCCAGATGAGTCCGGATATTCTGACGAGGAGGCTTACAAAATACTTGAGACAGATGGTTCTTGGATGAATGATCCAGAGAAAGCTAGAAAGGTTAGCAAGCTTCAGTTATTCCCTCTTAAGATGACATACTTTAGTAATAATCCTGCAGAACTGGGTCCTGGTATATTCTAGAATCTCCCTGTGTATAACAAGATGGCTATTTTCCCTATGTTTAAGTACGCTACATAGAGTACGTCTGGTAGGCAGCTTTATGATCGCATGAACAAAGAAGGAAACGAGATCGATATGATAGCATTTGAGTCAGCCGTTAAGGTTGGAGATAACCAAAATAGATATTCTCCATATAACAAAGACGTTGATGTTATAAATGGCGATATAACAACTATGGACGATGCTATTAATAATGAATCTGATCAGTACATTGATAGATCTACTGGAGAAATTAAAGCTAACACCACAGAAGGTAGTAAACTTTCTGTACAGGTTCAGGATCTTAATGGAATTCGTATGCAGCTCAATACTGATGCTCATGAGGCTACCGAAAGATCTATTGGTACTCAGATGTTTAAACTTGCATTCTCTAACTTGTTTGATAATCTTAAGTATGGTTTAAATAAAGCTGACTGGCAAGGTTAGAGTAAACCTTCTAGATACGGTAGAGAAATAAAGGCTGACCTTATGGCTTGTATCAATGCTATGACTATGCTTGGTATTAATAAAGTATAGGATAGATTCTATTCTTAGAACGATGAAGGTAGGTTTACTCATATCAACTAGAGATAGGTTAGAAATCTTGTAGAAACTATTGTTAAGAATAATGGTCTCGGCGTATCTGCTGAAGAGATTATTCACAATGGTGGCGTTGTAGCATCACTTATGTCTAGAAAGGTATTTGAGCAAAGTGTATTCTCTGCAGTTAGTAAAGATGTAATAGATATACAAACCAAAGGAGGTTCTGCTGTCCAGCAATCTATATTTGGCTTTACAGGATTTGATGATAATAGTGTTAAATCTTACGAAGATGGCGATTATCATCTGCTTAATGGTGGTAGAGAGATTAGATGGAACACATAGAATGGTAGTATGGAAGTTATGCTTTCTATCAACTTCTTTAGACCAGTTGTTCCTCAAGAGTATCAGAAGACATATGGCATGATGAGACAGTGGCTTATTGATCACGATGTCATTAATGGTAAAAAAACAGATGGGTCTCAATCTCATCCTAAGCCTTTTGGTATTGGCTATCGTATTCCTACGCAGGGTATGTCGTCTATGTTTGCTATGACTGTAGCAGATGTACTTCCTACTCAATCTGGCGACACAATAGTTGTACCTAGAGAATTTACTGCTCAGACAGGTTCTGACTTCGATGTCGATAAATTGTTTATTGCGACCATGTCTTATACAAATGGTGAATTAGATACCATTACAGAAGAGCAGGATAAACAAATATCTGACATATTCTCTAGTAAAGTAAAAGGATCTAAGCAAAATGCAGTACAGAAAATTTTACAGCAAGCTTCTTATGGAGCTATATAGAATAGACTGCTCAATAATTATATTGACATCATATCTGATACAAGAAACTTTTCTAATGCACGTGCTTCTATCGATACAATTACAGACGTTATCAAGTCAGAGATCCTTCCTCACTTAAAGAGTGGATTAAGTGAATATAGACCATCTATGTATGAGCTTACTCCTTCATTCTAGTCTAGACGTAAGATGGAGTTCTCTACAGGTAAAGATGGTATTGGTCCATTCGCATTGAACGTAACAAATATGGCTCTTACATAGTTTACTCATTTGTCTATGAGATACGGAGACAATCAATTCGGATTCCATGACCTTGATTAGGTTCTTGGAGAAGATGGAGAACGTATTTCAGACTGGTTGTCAGCTATGGTTAACGCCCATGTGGACGTTGCTAAGGATCCATATATTTTTGATCTTAACATTAACTCTGCTACATATAATCATGTAAACTTCTTACTTAGAGCAGGAAAAGGTAAGGCTACATTCTCATTTATTGCTTAGCCAATACTTAAGAAGTACGGATAGTTAATGGGATCTGCTAAGGGTACATTCGGAAAGAACTTTAAAGCTGATGGAAAGTCTTAGGAACTGAATAACCATTCTTAGATATACAGCTATCTTCTTAATGTAACTAGACAGAATCTTGCTGATAAGCTTGGTTTAAATAAATTATACAAGACATTTGGAAAGAAGTCTGGTGGTATATCTTATGTTCTTAATGAAGACTACGTTAAAAAGCATAGAGATGATATTATTGACGCTATTAAGGCTTCGTTAAAATCTGATGGAGAAAAGAACTAGGATGTTATCAACAAGTATGCTACAGATATATTTAACCTTATCATAGGTAATGATAAATAGATATAGTGGAAAGATGCTATGAACTTTGATAAAGGTATTTATGCTATAGAGCATGCTGATTCTACATTTGGCTTGTATTATCAAATGTTGTCATTAAGATCATTTGGTAAGATAAAGACATATGCAGATGAGCTTGCAGACCTCGTGAAGGTATCTAAGATTGATACGAAGAAGTTTGGTAATAATATTTCTTCACATATTAACTTTAAGAATACATATGAGCAGTTTAAATATGGAAATCATAAGGTTGAGTGGTATATAAATGATGGCAATAAATATGAGTAGAAGATAGATGAAAAGACTGGAGAAGAGTTAACTCCTACTGAGACAACAGCTGCTCTCATGAGATATTTCCACAATTTGTTCTTGGATTCTAAGTTCTATAATGCTACAGAGCTTGTATAGAGAATATTGTAGAACCAAACATTCTCAGCTACTCCTTTATATGCTAATCTGCTTAGAACAGCTCTCGCTAGCTTAAATGCTGATGAATAGTTCTAGGGATATACTAAATGGAGATTTGACAAGGATGGTAATTATACAGGAACTCCTTACGATGGATACAAGCAGGTAATGAAAGATGATGTTGTACAAGCCATTGGCTCATCAATAGAAAGTATGTTAAGATTCTAGGCATTACTTGACTTTGCTCCAAAGATTGAGGAAACAAATGATTATACTGGTCCTATAGACTTTACATTTGGTGGAGATAGATAGGAAATAGAAAGAAACTACAAAAGAATTCTGTATGGAGACAAAGAAGGAGATGAATATGATAGAAACACAATATTCCAGAACCTTGCTAATCTTATGCAGAGTATAATAGATGATCCAGATTCTGATGAAGCTCAAGGCCTTGTAGATTAGGATGGCATTATTAGTAATGAATTATTCGAATATCTTAGACCGTAGACTGGAATAAAAGGTTCAAGTGTAGGAAGAATGATGCTTTCTAAGACGTAGATGAATGTTGGCGTAGAGCAGAAATAGAGACTCATGTCTGCCTTTGATTAGCTGTTGACTCATCCGTCTGAAAGAGTTAGAAGAGTAGCTAGGGACTTGGCTATATATGCATACTATTCTACATATGATACTAATAGTGCTTATTCTTTCTCTGATATAATTCCACCTAAATATAGACGTCAGTATGATAGAGCTCTTAGCTTAGCTCTTGATTCTAGAACCAGAAATGGATATTAGCATAAGTCTTTGGGAGATGCGTAGTTGATGGCTAATGATATCCTTGATGTAATAGCTAGAAACCTTTATAAGAACGACGATGTTGTTCCTATGTATTTCGAAGATAAAAGAGATATCATTAAATATGAAGGCACCGTTCTTAAAGTAGATGGCATAAAGAAGAAAGTTAACGCTCTTCTTGTTTCTAATTCTAGAAGCATACCTAAGTCTAGATACTTTAAGATCAAACGAGGAGATTAGTATGTTGTTTATAGATATGCGGGCGCAATCGAAGGTTTGAACAAAGAAAATAAAGCCTTGGAGGCCAAGAGAGTTTACATGATTGTTCCTAAGTTTGGATTACAAATAAAAGGTACATAGTTATATGAATTCATGCAGGGATCTGAAGGAGTTTCTATATTTGATGAAAATAAACTTCCTAGCACATTTAAAGCTGATAAACTTTTGGATTATGCTGAGCAGTATGCAAACGATCTTACTGAATCTTTATCTAAAGATTAGAAGAATAGAAAATCTAAGTCAAAAGACGAGTCTAAACAAATTGTTATGTACAGATTCTCTTCTACAGTAAATCCTATGAAGATAAATGGCTCGTATTACGAAGTTAATCCTAACGACAATAAGCTTAATAACAAAGTTACGAATGAAGATGGTTCTGTAGAATTTGTATCAGCTATTAATCCTATTAATAAGATTGAGCAGGACATAAAGAGTTCTGGAGTCGATATAAATATCAATAATGCTAATTTGTAGTAGATTGTTGAATAGATTCAATCAAGACAGAATATTGGAATATATAGTTTTATACATTTTAATGGAGATACGTCTAAGTTTGAACCATCTAAAAAGTAGATAGACGATTATATAAAGCAGAAAGAAAGTGAATATGAAGATACTCTTGCTTCAGATTTAACTAAAGCCCAACGTAGATAGTTTATAGCAGAATACTCTAAGAAGCTCAAAGATGAAGCTCCGGACGTATTATTGCAGAAGAATGTAAACGACAAGGTTGATTCTATTGTAAAGGACTTAATTTCATCAAATGTAACAAACTTTACAATATTATCTACCGGTGATGGTGTTATAGAGCAAGCTGGAGCACATTCAGCCATGCTTAATTAGTCTAATATAACATCTACACTTGGACCTTGTAGGGTATATATTCTCGGTAAAACTATGAGCAATCCAGAGTCTTTTGAAGCAGAAAAGTAGAAATATATACTTGATGATGCAGATGTTAAAACTGATGAACAAGAAATTACCGAAGATGATATAAATATATTATAGGATGCAGCTGACAACGCTGTTACGAATATCGAAGATATTTAGAATGCCTAGTCAGCTGAAGATCTGTTATCATAGATAAAGGATTAGAACGGACAAGAGTCTACTCCTAGTGTTGACAACCCGAATGAAACTGCTGGTAGTTTAGACGATTTATTGTCTTAGATTGATGCTTTATCAGAAGAGTCTAAAGAAACAAATGATAATAAAAACTGTTAATTATGTTTTGTCCTTATTATAAAAATAAAGATGTTTTTGATGGCTTTAACAATATAATATAGGCACTTGGTGGTAAACCAATGACAGAAGAGGAATTTAAGTCCGCAGAGCTAAGAAATCAGCGACGCGGGCTTGATTACTCTGCTATGGAAGCAGCCTATAAAGCCTATCATGCTAATAATGGCAATCTTATGGATTTAGCTCCAAATGGCTAGCCATCATTAGTATTTCAATAGCTATTGTAGATATACAATGGCGATATAAATAAAGCCATAAAAGCTAAAACTAATTTATACTCAAAGACGTTTAGAAAGCACTTTGGAGATTGGCTTAGCGATAGTATCAGTAAGGATAAAATTGATATTAATGGAGAGCCGATACTTCCTTTCGGAGAATCGTTAGAAAAAGCAAAAGTTTCTGCCTCTCTTAGATCAAAAATTGGCATACAAAATAAATTCAAAGGAGCTAATGTGTATTCTACTTTCGGCGAATCTATATCAAACGCTTTATAGAGTGGAAATTAGTAGTCTAGCAAAGATATTATTTCTAGATTCTCATAGTTGAGATTATTCTCTCCACAGAACGAAAAGCTTTCAGAAGTATTGTAGAGTCACGAAATACCTACTGTCTTTAGAAATCATGAAGATGGTAGATTAATGAAGACTTATACTGTAGATGGTAAAAGTGTTATATCTATAGACCCTCAGTTAGTTAACAATGTATCTAATCAATATTTAGCTGATACTTATCTTCATGAGATAATACATGCCATAACAACCGATCCTATAAACAACGCAAAAACTAAGGAAGATATCAAGTTTAGGGACCAGAATAAAAAAGTCTTTAACATATTTAACAAACTGTTCCCTAAAGAACTGTTTAGTAGAATGGATATGTCAGGTCTTTACTATTGTCTCGAAAATGAAAAGGAATTTGCTTCTGAATTTGCTACAAGACAGGACGTAAGAAGCATGTTGTATTAGAGAGCTATTCTAGAAGATAAAAAGAATAATAAGACACCTATACTTGCATTAAAAAATCTTATCAACAGTCTATCTAGATTATTGACAAATAGCAACGTATTTAATACAAACAAAGACCAATTAAAACTGTATCAGAGGATTGCTGCGTCTTACCTATTCAATAGACCTGTACTTAAATTTGAAGGCTTGTAGGCGTCTAAAATAATACAGGAGGTATATAAGTCTTTGGATAATTAGGTATTGTCTAATGATCAAATACAGTAGACTAGGGAAGATTTGATTAGATCTACCAACTACGCAGAAGTTAATAATTCTATGCGAGTTGATAGAATTAATGATAGCGACCTCGGTCTTAATATGCGAGATTCGGAAGAAGTTGCATAGAAGAGAATAGAGTAGATGTGTAAGAATATAGCTACTGCCTTATCAAAGAGATAGGCTGCTATTAAGGTATCTTAGCTTCCTGATGAGTACAAGAGCGAGAATATAGAAATACTTAGGTCGTAGGTTCAGTCTTTTAAAGACCGTCTTGGTGGAACATTTTATTCAATAGCTAGTCTTGTTCAGTAGATAGCACCTCAACTTCTTATTGATTCTAAAAAGATACATAAGATAAGACAAGAGAATATGACCATAAGTGATGCTGAATACATGTTTTTAACACATGATAACTTCGGAACGTATTAGAAAATTCTATCAGAAATAAATAGTGCGCTCAATTCTCCTACTGTAATAGATTTGCTTATAAAAGAATTAGAGGATAAACCACAATAGGATAGAGCTACACTCAACGACATACAAAGAATAATTTAGATTGTACAGAGTTCTGAATCTGTAGCAGCAGACGCCACATCTCTTATGTCAGAGATTCTTATCAATAACATGAAGAAGAGGTTTTCTTAGATAGGCAATGAAGTACACTCTCCTACAATAGCTGATTATATTAACCATCTTAAGACAATAGGTTATGATACTAGCTGGTTCTATACCACTGTAGGTTCTATGGATTCTGCAAAAGATGAATCTTTAAGAGCAATGGCCTACCTTATTGATAAAGCTACTCATCAAGCTGATAGAGATACCCATGACAGAGTTGTAGAGCTTATGTAGCTTAAAGAATAGCTTAAGTTTGGCGAAAGCGTTCTTGATCTTTACGAAGTTGACGATAACGGATTTACTACAGGTTACTTGGTAAGAAACTTGAATTATGGCAAGTTCTTTAGAAAGAGACAAGAGTTTATGGAGAAGCTTAATCTTAAATACGGATTAGACCCATCTAATAGAGAATAGCCAAAAGGTGAATACGGAATTAAATGGAGTAAAGAAGTAAACGATTGGTTAAGCAAGAACTGCCATAGAAAATACAAGAAAGAATACTATGAAGCATTTGCTAATCTTTCTGCAGATACCATGAGAGCACGTGATTCTATTCAGATACAAATTAAGGCTATAAAATCTGGCTGCAAAGATGAATTCGGAAACTATCATTTTGATAGGCTTACAGATTCTGAATGGAATACGCTTAGAGGCTTGTATATACAAAAGAAGCAATTGGCTTCAGATTATGATATAAATGGAGAATTAAAGATAGAAGGCACTCCAGAATATCGTATAGCTAAAGAATTATAGAAGTTAAATGAAGTTCTTTTTAATTCTTCTGATAAAGTTAAGAAAGATACAAAGAGATGGTAGGCTGATAGAGATAGGATTATCTAGGAATGCGGCGGTCTTGAAGAGATGGCTAAAGGCGAAGATGGTAACTTCGACTTTAATAAACTTAGAAAATGGGATTCAAGAAACAGTAAGACTAGACTTAAGATAAATGAAGATACTGGTAAGGCGTTACTTTGGGAGACTATTGATAATGAAGCCGAGAAACCGGTATATGCAATAATTACAGATGGAGTGAGTGACCACGGTGCCAGATATGAAGAATTACAACAGTAGAAGTATAATATACTGTCTACATACAGAGATTATAATACTGGTGATATAAACCCTTCTAAACTATAGAAATCTATATAGAATAAAATACAGGCTATAGACAAAGAGCTCGCTAAGATTAGAAAACAGGCTGTAAGAGAAGATAAAGACTTAAAGAAGCTTGCTAAAAATCGTGCAAAAATTTTTAGAAAATATGCTAAGTCTTCATTGACTGACGTGTACAAAGAAATGCATAGATTAGCCGTTCTTAGAGATAAAGAAGAACCTGGATATCTTGAGACATTCGAGAGAAATACAGGTAGGCTTGTAGAAGATGTAGAAGGAGAAATATCATGGTAGGCTAAACCATGGTTTAGAAAAGTTGTAGCAAAACAGGCTTACTATGATAGATTTATGGAAGTTCTTCCAGGAGACGGTTATCTCAATTCTGACGAGAATAACGATTTGCTTGATAAAGATTTTGATGAAAGCTATGGATAGGCATTCGTTCCTAAAAAGGAATTATATGACAATTCTAAGCAGTATAATAAGATTATGAAATCTAAGACTCTCAAAGCTCTTTATAATAAGACTTATCAAACAATTAAAGAGTCTAACGAATTGTAGATAAATAGAAATTATGTAGACAATTATCTTCTTCCATAGATAACAGGTTCGTTCTTTAAATACCTTAAAAAGCATAGTGGCAAATGGAGAATGGCTTGGGATTTTATTAAGACTGGTAATGTAGACCCATCTTCTTCTGGAGGTGCTCTTAGAGAATACTTTAAAGATACTGTTGGTATCGGAGAGAAAGGATGGGAACAAGATGGTTCGTATGGACAGTTTATTGATTAGGCACTATCTGACTAGGATTAGTTCGGAGATATCATTAATTCTAAAGACCCTACATTTGGTAGCGAAATTAGTGGAGAGCGTCCAGATGGCAGACAACTTAACATGATACCACAGTATTATACCAGAAGGCTTAAAGACGCATCATAGCTTTCATCCGACTTGATAGGTATACTTGGAGAGTACTATAACTAGTCTTAGAAGTATAAGAACAAGAAGTAGATAGAAGCTACTTGCGAATCTATGGTCGACATGATTGAGAATAGGAATCATGAAAAAACATCAATTACAGGTAGTATAGGCAATCTTAAGAGAACTACTAGGAACGTTACAGGAAAGTCTTCTAATACATACAAAGCTGCTAGAAAATTCTTAGATATGAACCTATACAATATACGTTCTTCAAGAATGCAGGTAAATATATTCGGCAGGCAGGTTAATATGGGTAAGGTAGCTTAGTTATTTAGAGCTGCTACAACACTTATAAACCTTGGCTGCAACATAGCTGTAGCTGGTACTGGTTTTACTACTGCTACATGGGCTCATATTGTAAATGCCATAGTTGGATAGAAATATAGTTTTTCTAATGCTTGTGCTGCTACTAGATTTGTCTTGCGTCATTTGGTTGAGAATGGTATGGGTGCAAGATATATTGAGAACCATAACTCTAAAGACCTCTTGATGCTTATAATGGAGCATTTTAATATAGCCGGTTAGCTTGAGAGAAAGATGAAGGATTCGAACAGAAATAAGTATATAAATGTTATAACTCATAATTGGGCGTTTGGTGGTCTTACTATGTTCGATTTTTGCGCTAAGGCTCCTATAGCGATTGCTACTATAATGTCTTACAGATATTATAATGGTGAGTTTGTAACTAAGGATGACATAATGATGAACAATATCCTTAATCCAGAAGAAGCCAAAAGATAGATTAAAGAGTGGAAGAAAGGTAAAAGCTTACTGTCTATAATGAAAGAAGAGAATGGTAAACTTACTGTAGATAAATAGTATTACAAACCGTATAAGTAGATAGAGGAAACGCTTCATTCTAGAGTTGAAAAATATGCAGAGAACGCCGATGGTATGGCTACCGAATCTCAGAAAGCAGCTATTACAACAAACGCATTAGGAGCAGCTGTATTAGTTCACAGACAGTATTTCCCTCTTATGCTTCAAGAAAGATTTGGAGACACTATATGGGACAACTCAACACAACAGTTCAAAGGTGGTTCATTTAGGTCTGGATTACAATTACTTAACATATTGTCTAAAGGGTACTCAGACGAAGTAAACCTTTAGAATTTCTAGGTGAACAGAAAGAAATCAATCTTAACTGGTCTTGCAACAGGCGCCGCATTAGGCTCATTTTTGCCTATTGTAGGCCCTATGGCTGGAGTTGCTATAGGTTCTGCACTTGGTGCATTATTGGGCGCCAGAGCGAAAAATTCGAGGTCTTTGCAGAAGTATTTGTATGACAATTCATCCGAAAGTCAGGCTAGATTATGTAGATTTAGACGTCAGCAATTAAAACGTCTTGCAACTGAAATTGCTTTATACAAATTAGTTGTTTGTCCTGCTGTTGCATTAATATGTGCATACGCCGATTCTGATGATGATAACAAATTAATGCAGTTACTTGCATATATTGCTGTACGTACAAAATGGGAGGTATTTACTCCTTACCGTTTCGATGATGCGTTAAATAACTTTAAGACAGTATCAGCTCAGACTGGTACGTTGGACGCCATTTAGAGCGTTGCTAAATCTGTTCCGGAATACGCATTATATTCTATCATGCCTCGAGGGTCGCTATTGGATACTTTCCTAGGTGGCTCCATTAACGATTATGATCCAAGTATATAGCGAGGTATTTACTCTGATTACAATATTCCATTTACAGATACTGAATGGAATAAAGCTTCAAGAGATATATTCAAAACAACACCATTTCATCATGCTTATGAACAAATTCTTGACTCAAAGAGTAAAAGAAGCTATTACGAAAATCAAATTATTCAAAATAAATCTTCAGATGACCCATTATATAATTGGGCTTTAGATAAATTTAGTAAATAATAAAAAAAAGACCCCGACTGCTCTCACGAGTGGCCGGGGTTTATTTATTCACTAATTCAAAACTTCTGGGGAATAGTATCCCCAATATATTGCGTTATCAACTACATTCTGTTTTGTTAAAATATCAAATCCACCTTGTTCTATACAAGACATTTCAGCTTTCTTTGCTTTTGGTATCTCATATAAGACTTCAAGAAGTACCTTATTATCAGTTTCTACATCAAACTTAGAATCGAAATAATATTCATATTCAGATTGTTTGTATATCCAATAACGTTGTGTAACAGAAATAGGATTATAAAGAAGGCGTATATACTTCTTTTCTCCTACTGTAACTATTTCTGAAGAATAAAGAGCGTTTGTAGTTAATAACTCCTTATTTGTTATTATATAAGGAATTATAAATATAGAGTTATTTTTGAACTTCTCTTTATTAAACATCCAAAATTGCTGCTTCTAATTCTTCACCTGTAGCGCAATTATTAAAATCGTCTACGTTAAGTGTATTTTCGATATCCATAACATTAAATGTGTTTTCCAACACTTCAATATTTAAAGTTTTATTTTCCATTTTATTCATAGGTTTAAAGTTTCACTACCGTCTCCAGTATAGTAATCATAACTATGGTCCCAGTTTTCTGTTCCCAAATGCCATAAATACTCGATCATAAAATCATGTATTGCTACGTCTCTAGAAGTAACTTGAAACGCAGATAACCTGAATACCCTTATTTCATTGCTACCTGTTGTATCGATAGCTATGATATAGAATTCAAATCTCCATTTATCGATTTCGTCATTGCTCAATTCTAGTACATTAGCCAGGTACCAATATACTGCTTTCTGATAAAAACACAATTGTCTACAGTAATCAAATTCTTTCATACTGTCTTCAAAGTGCCACAGTTTAGCTGTAGTTTTGATATCCATAATTGTACACGTCTTTGTGTCAAAGTTAAATGTACAACTATCAAGCAATGATTTACATGCGATAGAGGTATAAGCTCCATGATTCAGTTCGTCTATAACCCAGTAATCCCAGTTTATCTGAAACTCATGATATACGTGTATACTGCCATGCTCACCAGCTCTTCGTATTAGTTGTCTTGCTAACTTATGTTCTCCAACATTATGCTGAATCTTCATAAGCTGGTCTAAGTCATACTGAGATATAAGTATTTTCTTAGACTTAATAGCTTCGATATAATCCTTATACTCTACGCTTATTTTAAGCGCTTCTGAGAGGATTTTATCTTCACTCTTACCAACTATACTATAAGACTTGCGATAGGCCTCTGAGAGCTGCTTATTTAGCTCTATTTCAACGGTATTTATTAAGTTTTCGCAGAACTTTTGTGCTTGCGCACTTTTAGGCTTGTCGCCATCGAACAGAACGTAATCATCCCAGAATTTATCTGGCTGAAGTAGGAACTCATGTATCATGGTTCCTTTACGTAACTGTGGCAAATCTAAGCCTTTCTCTTTACCATCCAGCATTCTACGAAAATAGGCCGGTCCTTTATTCAAGAACCAGCCTATCGCAGAATTACTAATACGGGAACCATCCTCATAATAAGGAATCTCGTACTCTGGTATTTTATATTCTGGTATGTTCATAATTATCCTGCACAACAGCAATCACAACAATCGTCATAAACTGCTTTCTTCTTAACGTTCTTTAGACAGTTAGTTTTACAAGAACGAGAATGAGGTTTTATTGTACCTTTTGAAGAAAGGTTCATATCTTCAAACAACTCTTCAAATGTTGTAGTAGGATAATCGTTAGCTTCCTTTACAAAAGATGCTATATTATCAAAACTACATACTTCGAAGTTATCCTTAATGAAATCTGTTAAGGACTTAACCTCTTTCTTGTCGTTTAGTTTATCATTCAACACCTCCATTATAAGCGATGGAGACATCTCTTCGAATTCTCTCCAATAGCGAATACGAGAGCAACGATCTATAAGATACTCTGATATATCATCTGTATCGTTACAAGTAAACAAAATCATATGCTTACCTTTTGTATCAGAACCATCTAATACCTGCAATAATACTGAATCATCATAGTCCTCAAGAAGCTTATCAAGCTCATCGAACAAAAAGCATACACTTGTATCACCAAGATTTTCCACAAGACATTTAAGTACATATGGTCGTATGTTTTTATCTACATTTACAATTGGAAGTCCGCTCTTGTTAGCAATACACTTTGCCATAACGGTTTTTCCAGAACCTTTGAGTCCTGCAAGCATTACGCCAGTAAAACCATTCTCTGACAAGTTATAACTATTAATAACTTTATCAATGAAACGTTCATCTCTTGCTGTACAATATACCTTAGAAGGTAAAGATAAACTACCAGACTCTTCTAATGATATAGTTTCCGTAAAACGATCTACTTTAATATTATAAACCATTCCTGGAGTCAAATCACACTCAAGTCCATCTGTATTAAACTTAAAACTTACACTTTTACCTACTTTTAAAAATTTCTTTTCCATGACTCTTTAGTTCTTATTGGATTTAATTTCTTCTATCATCTCGTCTACTTGTTTATGATTGCGGACGAGATAACATTTCATCTTGCTCCTATGGCGTTTAAGATAATACTTAAACAATTTCCATCGAAGAGGGAAGGAGTCACCCATAAGACCTTTACATTCTACAACAAACCCCTTCCCTACGAAGTCTGGTAAATATGTAATTGGTCTTATTTTTTCTCCAAGGAACTCGAATTTTGGTAATAAGGTGAAATGCTTTGGCTCATATTTAACTGGTATTCCAGCCTTCATAAAAGCTTCATAAGTATAGCATTCGAGCTTACTCCTAAAATGGAGACCATACTTATCGACCTTGGTCGCATTTCTAACCCTACCTTTAGATTTATCTATCATAGCAGAACCCTTTTCCTCGTATTTTTGATACGTAAGTTCCGCTAAAATAAACAATTTCTCCATCAGCGACTTTTGTTTCGTCGTTCTGATGAACACATGCACATATATCACCATTATGCTGCGTGCTATCCCATATAGTCATTTTTAAACCATTTGGAAGATAGATACGTAGATAACTACCTTTTGCCAAAGAGATTCGTTTAGAAAGCTTCTTTGTAAGATACTTATGTATTAATGGAGATGTTATTGCGCCAACTATTGCGCTCATCAAGCATAATGTTACTATTTCAATCATATTTTCTTAGCGTATTTACTAACCAGTCTTTAACTATATTAAAACCATTGGCTTTAACTGCATCAGACAGGTCTTTTGCTTTAAACTTTTTGTTGATGAAAAAGGCATCTAGCTTGTATTGTTTGCTATATTCTCTAGCTTTATGCATTCCTGTAGCATCTCTATCATACAAGATTAAGATGTGCTTCCACTTTGAACGCAATGATTTAAGAATGTCTTCAGGTATAAATGTAGTTTCGCTTGATGCAGCTATAGCATTAAATCCCATCTCATAACAACACATAACATCTTTCAATGATTTTGTTATTATGAGTATTTCGCCACCTTCCTTAGGCAATTCTGCTAATCCCTGTACGTGCCGATTTGTTAGATTGGTACGCCATTTAGTAAACTTGGAAGCGAGTGGACGATAGATTTTGAATTTATCATACACTTTATATGCATACATAGGACTAGTTTCTTTGTAGGTACTTCTAACGACACTATTGCAAAGAAAGTACTTAATGCTGAATACATTGAACTTTTTTAATGTATCTATATGTATTCCAAATTGTTTCCAATATTGTTTATCTACATCAGTAAACGGTTGCCGAACTATTCCGATATCAGTTTCAGTTTTGGGTTTATTATACGTATTTGTCCTAGTTGTTAAATTAGGATTTATTCTGCGTACAATACGGAGTAATTCTCGTTCAAGTTCTTCTCTTGTATTTATACCTTTGAATTCTTTTAAGAACTTAATAGCGTTCCCACAGCTACCAGTTCCTAGATCTTTCCATAATAAGCCTCCGTTTCTGGATTGGAATATTCCAAATGAAGGGTTGTTATCTCCAGACCTTAATGGACTATTTATAAGTTTTCCAACCTTAAATTGCCCAATACAATACGTATAGATGTCTAAATCAGTCAACTTATCTAAGATATCTCGTAGAGACATCGTTATTGCCGTTCTAGTACTATACATAACTTATAAGTTAGTAAGTGGTACATGAGTCGAACATGTCTAACTGAGTCTTTTCTCTGCCATGGCACCGGCCTATCTAGAATATTACCACTCATAAAAGTTGTGGAAAGTATCGGATTCGAACCGATAAACAGGGTAGTGTTTCTTTTAAGCTTGCACACATTCCAATCTATCAATGCCCTTGTTTTACCATTAAACTAACTTCCCTTATAAATTAGTGGATTGTAGCGGACTCGAACCGCTATTATAAGGCGCCTTGTTTTATGAATATTCCCTTATCAATTCTACCATTGAATTAACAACCCTAAAAATGAGCAGTTTAATGACATGCTCAGGTCTACGTTGACGGACGTATAGCAGTTTACGGAGATGCTAAGCTCGGACTTTAGGTTATTCAAACCCCCACTTTTGCAGGGAACGCATTCAATATGAGATAAAAATCCAAGAGAGCTAAGTTTGTCTATCACAGATTGATCTTAGCTCTAGTTTTCGCAAAATATTTGCTACAAAACCACAGTGGCTGTAAGAGGAATCGAACCTCTTAAGGGTAGGACAATACGTCTATTTAACGGCATATATGATTACAACTAAATGTTTTCACATATATTTTAAATTCCCTTTGTCTTATGTCTCTCGACATCCTGACCAGCCTTATTGGAGGCATTTCACCTCCAAAGGGTAACTGAATTACCTAGCTCCACCAATACCCTTTTATGGCAGTATTATCTCCCTGGGTATAACCACTTGTTGTATAGTTTGACACTCCTGCTATGTAGGCAGTATAAAAACCATCTACCGGATTTCATACAATCAAGTAGTATTTCTATTTCTTCAGGCGTAAATTCCTTAAAATGGAAGATCTGACGCACCAGAATTTTCATTCGCAGTTTCCGGAGTAACGGTTGGTGGCACGTTAAGCGGATCGTCGTTTTCCTTATCGGCTACGACTGGCTTCTCCATAAGATCATTCTTAAAGAGCTTAATCTGCGAATCTTTAATAGCTTCATCTTCAACAAAGATACCTAATTGGCTTACACGAGTATATCCCTTCTTGTCATAATTAACCTTCAAGCGAAGCTTCTTCTTTGTAGCGATCATAGGATCAAGCATAGACTTAACCCAATTAATCATTTCTACAAATGTGGAGAGTTCTGCATCTGGACGACTAGGATAATAGCAGTCAATGATTTGGCAAATACGACCAAACTGAGCGTTATCACGCTTCTGTAAATCTTCATCTGTCTTAATCCATTGATTCTTCTCGTTTTTCCATTCGGTCATAGTAGCAGTTTGTCCGTTTTCGTTCTCGAACACGATCTCTAAGAAATCACGTCCTTGTGGGGTTTTGTTACAATTTACCTCTTTCAGAACTACACCAGAGTTAATACCTACTGGCATATAATTGCTACTAAACTCTTCGTTGTTTGTTGTTGCTGTCTTTGTATTATACATAATTTCTTGACTCTTAGGTTCTTAATTTAATATTCGTAATGCTAATAAATCCATCTTCGCTTCTGCATAATATGCTGCAGCTCTAATGAATCTATATATCGCTTTACTTATATATTCTATCCCAATGTGTTGTAATTGTTCCGTCTTCATTGCCTTCTGCAATTACTATATCTTTACCTGCTATGTGCTTAGCACGAGCTTCCATAATAGTATCTGCAGTGCCTCCTTTAAATGAGATATGAGTCTCATTTCCTTTGCGGTAGACATAACCTACTGCATCTGCAAGACCACAAACTATTTTACTTAGCTTTCCAACTAAGTCGAGCTCTTTAGCTGATATTTCAACGCCATCCTTTTCAGTGATGGTGTCTTTAACATGCCCAACAAGAATAAACTCGTCACACAAATCACGGAACATATCAACAACTTTCTTTACTGCATCTCTAAGATACTTATATCCTGCACCATTTGGAAGCGTTGTGACATCAGTGCCACTCCATTTCTTACCTAATGGCGTTTGGCGATAGAGTGTACAAGCATAGCTCATACATATATCTTCAAGACGTGTAGCATTATCAATTGTGATATGTTTATAGAAATTATGTCCTACTTCTTTATTCTTGGCTCTAATGGCACTTGCAGCTTCTCCTAGATCATTGATTGTACGACACTGGATGGCCATCGCATCAATGAAAGTAGAGCCTCCCTCAAGGTCTATGATAAGGTTATTATCCAGCTGAGCAAGACAAGATGTCTTACCAGCCTTTGGAAGACCATATAAGATTAGATACTTAGGATTTTCAGAAACTGCAGGAATTTTACTTGTAGGTAATGTTAAACTCATGACTCTTTGGTTCTTTAAAGTTTATTTTTAAAGCTTAATGTTAATGTTAATGATAATCTTCTTTGTCTCTGGCTTCAAGCTAGAAATAAAGTCACTGTCACTAAACATATAGTACTCATAAATATCAGTACCAATCTGAATCTCGTTATCGTAGAAGATAATTGGTGTACCATCTGCAAGACGATACAACTTATTCAGTTTGTACGGAATAGTAAAAGTACTCTTATTCTTGCCATAATTAGCAAGGAAGTTACAAGCCTTAATGAACTTATTGTCATCCTTCAGAGGCTTGGTAAATGTATATGTACTGCTAATGTCGTCAAACATGGCATCGATCAAATCATCGTTCGCCTTCTTCTTTGAATCAGTAAACAAATATGAGTTATTCTTAATCATAGAATCAAGAATAATATTGTCAAGAATCTTAGAATAGTCTGTGCCATTGAAAATAGAATTATTATTGTGTGCAGTAAATGTATATGTATTCATAATCAGCCTAAAATTTTAATAGCTTATCTTTCTATCAAGTTGTTATATGCTAAGTCATTCTCAAATTCAAGTATGCAAGGTTTTCCTGCGTCTCGATTCTTTAAGATGTGTAAATACACCTTATTCTGAGTAGGTAAATGACTTGGACCGTATTCTTGTATTCCAAGAATTTCAGGTCGATGAATAACTATAACATAATCGCTAGCTTGAAATAAAGCATCAGCAGATGAAATGTCACTTCTCATAGGATAATGTGACAGAAAATTGTTTATTCTTTCAGGAGATTCAATATTTCTATTCATTTGCGCCAATTGTATAATCGACGTCATAGGATACTTTTTTGCACTTATGAAGACTCTTTCGAGCTCCTGCATGGTCTCTATAACGCTACCTATTGGTTTTGTTAACAGAGCATGATCATACATTATTATAAAGTGTTTATTAGTTCCTTTTACATATGAATTATAGAAATATCTAATAATATCTTCCGCTTCCTTGGGAGTAGTAGGGTTATCTACAAACCATATAGGATACTCCTTTAGTTGATTAGATACTGTTACGACTTTTCTGAAGGTTTCGTCGTCCAGGTCCGTTTCCGAACTATACAAAGTTGAAGTCGTTTTCCTAAGCTTACTAGAAAGCGTTCTTCCAACTTGCCTAAATCCAACCATCTCTAACGAGAAAATTAGAATAATTATTTCTTCTCCTTGATTCAAATCAATAATATCAGTAGAAATTTCGTTGGCAAAGCTCGATTTTCCGCTGCCCGAAATGCCAGCTATGGTGTAAACAGTATTAGGTTCAATACCTCCCATACACTGCTTATTAAACTTTGCCCATCTAGTCTTAAGAGACACTATAGAGTGTTCCTTACGACCAGCGATATAGTTGATAGCCTCTTGAGCCACAACTGACATTGGTCGTATAAAATTAGATAAGTTCTGTTCCATAAGTCGATTCCTCAATTTTAGAGTTGTCTTGCATTTCTTCCTCAGATTCTTCCCATTGATGGTCAACTAGCCATCTCCACATCGTCTTCATATAACTTAGTTTACCCTCGTTAGTCTTTTTCTTCATTTCGAAGTCAAGACATTGAATTAGATGTTGAGCCATTGCTTCACTTTGACCTACATAAACATTAAATAAATGTCTACATTTGTTAACATTTGCCCTCAGATAGTTTTTTGTGCCATCTGGTCGTAAAACATATATTGGGTACATCTCATAAAACAAATCGAAATAGTCCTTTTTTGGGCGAACTATATTGTTAAGCGCATCTGTTGCATGATATGTAATTGACTTACCTCTCTCTATCGAGGTAATAAGTCCCTGAGAAACTAAGTTTGATATTTCTTCGTCGCTAATTAGGCTGACAATTTTGCGGACGTCTTGATTATAAGTTTTTTGATTCTTATCCAATACCAAACTTAGGAATATTAATTGATTTGAATTTAATCCTGGTATATCCAGGAGTTTTGTGTTTAGTTCAATAATCATGGCTCTTAGGCTCTTAGTTATCAAATATTGTGAGTTGTCGATTGATAAACTCTGAAACAATGGTTTTTGCTTTCCCAATATAATATTGGTAGTTTATCTTTCTTTTCTCTATTGGGGTACTATCTATATGATTTAATAGGATTACTCCTACATCAGACAATATGCTTTCCTTTTTGGTTTCATACATTTTGTCTTTTACTCTCATAAGATAATATCCACTATTTGATGCGTAATATCTGTTAATCCTTTGAACTGGCTTGTTTCCATATTCAATTTTAAACTCCCTGTTTACGCTTTGAGACATTAGGAAGTCACGGATATTCTTATCCTCCTTAACAAATTTGTCTATCGGTTCTTTAGTTAAAAAATAGTTTATCACAGCTTTAGATATAACAACTGGTGTCATGCTATTGTTTAATCCAATTTCTGTGATAAACTTGCCTTTCTTTTCTATCAGTGATGGGTCTCCAGATTGTGAGTACCCCTTGCGAATTCCAAAGTAATTATTCACGTCGTACTGATAAAACGACTCGTAATCGTCGGAATCGAAATGTAGCTTGGTTATATTTTCAACTTCGCGAATAAACTGGTTTATCAATTCGCGATTTGCCTTGTCTGCTATATATACGACACCATCTGTATTAACTTGTACAATCTTACAATTAATAGACAGAAGACGATCCACTAACATCAGAAGTATGAGTTGCCCATTCATACGTATCTTATAGGCATTTAATGGATCGTAAGCCCAACTATTTTCGTTTTGCATCTTTCCTATTGGTGAGTTTAAAGCAAATTTAAACGCCTTAGCCTTCAACTCATCATGATTACGTTTGGCAATAACCCTCTCCTTGTATAGAGATTCGTATACATTCCAAAAGTCTTTTCCTAAGTGAACTGGCAACCACTTGTATATGATTGCTAATGATGGGTACATAGACGTAACGTCAGAGTGCCCAATATATTGGTCAGTTGTAGGCTTGAAGATTCTTGGCTCATTTATGGTATGTATACCACCTTCGCCTATAGAATAGCAAGTGTTCGAGAGAACAAACTTCTTCTCGTAGTTTTTTTGTTTCTTGTCAGACTTACATGGGTAGCATGTAGCGTTTTTTACATCCAACAAGACTTCTTTCAACTTTGGGTTAGAATATTGTATAAATGGGAGGATGATGTCTTTGTTTTCTATCTTTGCAACACGCCTTATCTTTGATTTTGCTTCTTCCAAAGCTACTCCTTTTAGATTAGACTGACGTAATAGGATTTCTTCTCCTATTCGTATATTGCTCATAGATAAGGCATCAAACCCCCATTCTTTTTCTACTTCTAATCGTAAATCTACTTCATCTTTTACAGTGTTTAGTAATAACTCTGTAGCATCTACGTCATTTTCGTTGTATTTTATCATATCGTCTATTTCTGAATCTAATAGACGCTGATCAAATCCTGCTTCAAATTCTTGAACGTTATCCATTCCTAATAGAATTTCAACCTCTTTCAAGCTTTTTTGTTTTGTAGTAGAATATAACATAGTCATAAGATCAAAAGAATAAAAGTAATTTGCATACTTATATGGTTTTATCTTATCAATGTTTTCCGTTTTCTCTGATTCTATTATTGCTTTACTCAGATAATACAAAGAGTTACAAATTTTAAGATAATCAAACCGCTTCATAGTATTTCTAAAGAATATCATGTAGTTAATAACAATGTCATCATAATGATGGTTATTATAACCGCACATTATATGTTCCACTCTCTTGAAATAAAAGAAGTCAATTAGTTCTTCTAACTGATTTTTTCGGTTTGATATCTCGAATTTATATTTTTTATGACTCTCTGAATCTGATATAAAACAATGAAAACAGTTTGGAAAAACCTCTATATCATATAATGCTACAGGTCTTTCTTTTATTTTCATAGTGGCGATTGTCAGGAATCCAACCTGAGTCTCCGGGTTACCAGACCCGGTGTTTTGCATAAACTACAATGCCGACCCCGTAGGGCCTACATGACATACTTTGTATATGCGGACGTGGATAACCATTTAACGTCATTTGTGCGCACTTCCACTGCCATATACGAGTACCACATGTGTGCCTAGTGAGGGTTTGCACCTCGCAGTCATATCCATTTCTGGAGCACACTAGGCTAGCCCCTGGTGTCGAGGCTAATAATCATTCAAAACTTTGTTTATGCGGCTATTGCCATTTTTGGCAACAGGATACGGCCACGCTGTTTCTTATGATCTCTTAAGTTTGTACAAACACACTTAGGATGTCTCTTCTTAGTGATGTTTGTCATATGTTGAGCTTTGCGCATGACTTTACTCTCAACTGGCAGCTTGTTTATTCCGCCATATTTAACAGTTTCACCGAATTTGTCAGTGATCTTAGCCACTTCAAACTCTTCATATTTATTGTCATTGATTTCAAATCTGCCAACCAATGACAATTTGTTTGTATACTTATTGATGACTAAATCTCTAAGTCTTTCTTCTGCACTTTGCTTTTCCTGCTCCCAGATCGGATACTGCTGCGAATAGAACAGGTCGTCTTTTTTGACTGGACATGGGTGCTTTTGCTCCCATTTGTGCAATTTGTGCTGAACATAGCCTTCCATGAGTTCTGTATGGTTAAGCTTCTTAACCTTTTTGCTAGATTCAATTGCAACTGAATCACGCTTGAGCAATACGTACCAAGGTCTCTTGCGTTTAAAGCCCTTAATACCATGTTCTTTACAAAACTCACTAGTTGTGCCATGATGTTTGTTAAATTCTTCAAACCATTCGTATTTACGCGTTTGATACGCTTTAATAAAACCTTTATCTGGTATGACACCATTTCCGTTTGTAGAAATAGCCTCGTTTGCTACACCGAGATAGTTACCTTCTGCATCATAACAATCTACGAAGTTCATATTTTTCTGGGAAACTTTTAACGCTTCCTTTCTACGTTCTTCGTTTTTCTGATAATTATGATTACAGTATACTGTTCTAAGAGTTTTCCGTATAGAAACCTTATGAGATTTCTTTACAGAACTTCTTATCGCACGAGCAATATTGTTGCTTCGTCTTTGTTTCTTATTACAAAACTTCATAACGTTTCCTCCTACAATTAAGCTGCCTGCTTAGCAGACTTTTGTTTAATTTCTTTTACCTGCGTAGGCTTCTTGTTTACAGCCTTAGCCTTAACTTTGAGTCCACGACGAAGTTTACGTCCTTCAGCTTTAGAGCCATGACGGAAGTTGTATGTGTTCTTCTCACGTGTCTCCTTGGCCTTCTTCTTAGCTCTACGGAGATTGTAGAAGTTAACACGGATATTCTTTGAGCACTCGATAGTATGAGGGTCACCTCCCTTCTTGTGCTTATTGTGATTGCCTGTAGACATATCTATGCCAGCCTCCTCGAATGGAGATCTGCTGTCAGAACGATACTGATAGAATGTAGCATCACCTACAAGATCACGCAATTTTGCAACTACACTTGCTGGTACATCTTTGAAGAATGCTGTAGAGTTAGTAATGCATGCAGACTTAATGCCACAGTCCTTTACCAACTTCTCAAGCTCTTTCTTCTTCTTCAGAACAGAATCACATACAACTGTTATGTTGTACATGGTAGCGTTGTCCCACTGCTTCTTTGCGATGTCTACTACCTTCTTAGTGTCGGCATCATTGAGACACATTCGTTTGCATCGACGAGTGATTGACGCAATATGACGAGCACGAGCGATATTACGACGCTCTTCCTGTCTCTTCAAACGATCCTTCAGAGTGATTTTAGTAGGCTCAGAAGCCTTTGTTTTCTGGATGTCTGCCAACTTATCAGCACGCTCCTTTTTACGCGCATTACAGGCCTCTATGCGAGCCTTGGAGGCAGCATACTTTTTCTTCTCTTTCTCCTCCTTAGCTTTCTTTACAAGCTCTTTGTTACCAGCTTTTTTAGCGGTAGCAATAATCGACTTTAATTCCTTCTTAGAGGCATTCTTAAGAGACTCTGTTGTCAGCTTTTCAGCAAGCTTCTCAACCTCGTCTCCATTTACTTTCTTGTTAGCAACTTTAGACTCTTCCTTCTTAGTTGCCTCGGTCTTAACCGGTGTATTATCTATCTTGGCGTGAACCTTCTTGAGGTTCTTCTTATTTTTCTTTGACATAATTTTGATAATTAAATGTTAATAATAATGTTTTATAAGGCAAGGGATCCTTATTGTAGTTCGTATCAGCCTCGATCTGATTCCATATTGGCGACCCGTCGTCCGAACTTATTGTATTTTATGCTGCTAGATCCTTCTCGAATGTATCAGCAATAACACCTGTAATCTCTACTGATGTATCATTGTTGAACTTCTCAAGATTTGAATTGAACTTATTTGCAAGAAGCTGATGCTCATGAATAAGCTGTGCAATCTTAGCAGAGGAAAATACTTCTCGTTTAGGCATTGCCTTAAGACCCTTCTTTGCCTTTGTTGATGGATCAAGTGTTTTCACCATCTTCAACTGAGCTATAGCCTCCTTTGCCTCACAAGCTGCGAAGATACTATAGTTATTAGTCTTCTTAAAATCCTCATAAGAGAATGTTGTTATACCATTGTTAAGAGCTACCAAAATACCCTTAATCATGATACGCTTCTCAGTCATCTGCATAATCTGATTATACAAACTCTTGAGATCTAAGCCAGAACCCTGTTTTGCTGCAACAGCCTTCTTTGACATAAGGTTCTCTGCTCGAATAATCTTCCAGTACTTATTGATTGTTACATCAAGGTTCTTTCGGATTGAAATAATATTTGCTGAGTTTAACTTTATTGATTTCTTATTCATATAGTCTTGATTTAAATTAAACAATACTACTTGAATCTCAGCCATTTACCTAGTTCCAATATTACTTACAAATGTAATAAAGGATAAAGATAATCCTTGGTAGTTTGACCCCAGCGAGGACTTGCTACCTATTCCGCAGCACGGAACGTTTTAGGATTATCTTCAATAATAATCTTCTAATCTAATAGAAATATTTTAGTATTTATCAAATTTGCATATTTCATTTCGGTGTATGCTTTGCCGCAGCACGGATCCACATACCATTCCCTCAAGAATGTCTTAATCTGGATACACTCGTTTAACTCCTACTATTCCTACCTCTACATCGATCATTGGATCACCTAAACTGTCTCTAAAGCGACAAACTTGTTTACGACCATTAACGTTGACAATGACACTCTTTTCAGTCTGATTACATGGGTTGAGCTTAGGCCCGAACGCCCCGTCCCCCGCAGTTGACACTCCAGCACCATCTGCAATACTTGACTTTTGAGCAACCATTCTCGCTACATTGTCTAGTCGTTCTACTACCCAGTTAAAGTCTTTGTCTTTAACGGCTTTCATCACGATTTCTCGCGATAATCCTTCCATAATGGCTTTTTGGTTAAGCCCTTCGGAAAGATGCACTAGTGCGTCCCATACCTTGAGAGCAAAGCTTTCAAATGGTATAGTACGCTGGCAACCGATAAGCTTGTTCCAAAATGAATATTTTGTTTCACCAAGAACAACGTCTCCATTATCCATGATGGTATACATCTTGTACTTATCTATGTGATCAATTTTCTCGAACACATTTGCCTTTATTTCTTTATCCAAGAGCAATATACTTATCAGTCCCTTACTCTTAGGAGTTAAGAGAGCTTCCATAAGCTTACTGCGGAATGTTTACATTAACATTTACTTCTGCAGAAACATCGCCGTTAGCCTTCTGGGCTGACTTTGATTTTTGTGAAAAGTAAATGTTAACCTTATCGTTTACGTCGGAAATTGCCGACTCACACTGTTTCTTTGCAGTCTGCAACATCTTGATAAGATTGTCGATGCGCTGCATCTCTCCAAGATTCAACTTGTTAATTGACGCAGCCAGCTTCTTAGGGTCGCTGAACACGATACTCTTATCAGGATTCTTGAGGGCGTCCTTAATGATATCATCATTAGTCTTGCCAAACTCCTTGTCACAAGTATAAGGTATCTCGATCTCGTCATCGAGACCCTTGTTGAGGATGATAACTACCTCATCGTTGATGTTTTTGCCCATCTCAATCTTTGAAATGGTAACACCATAAATTGAGAAACGTCGAGGAGAGCGATTCAGAATCAGGTCTTTGTTACCAGAGTTTCGAACTTCGTCGATCTTCTGCTGATAATCTGGATCATAAACTCGTGTCTGTGGCTTGAACAAATCCTGCGCATAAACACTTCCTGCGAACATACTCAATGGAGTACGATTGTTTGAAATTACGTCTTTCACGTTAATGTCGATTTTTGTTGTTTCCATAAATCATATCCTTTTTGATATCGTTATTGATTAACTAACGATATGATTGTTTACTGTGGTATATTTTGGCTACACCTTTGCCTTTGTTTATTGAATAAACACTGGCTCTTAGGCTCTTCGTGTCCATTTTATTGTTCGATACTTATCAACGGTTCTACTATTGTAGACGCTTTAATACAGACTTAGTTATGCTATTCTTATTGTGACAATGTGACAATAAGCTCATAACAGGAATTACATACGTATGATGCAATTAACATTTACTGGTTATCCAGGCCCATCGTCTAAAGCTTTGAATGCCTTTGATGCGAAATCAATCGCTATATCTACTATATAGATTTTCAATATTTTCTAATCTTGAATCACCTAATCTCGTTGGTGAAATTTTGCTAAGCAACTAACACTCGTAGAAATTAGGAGTTTAATAACCCACGAAAAAATGTAGTGCTTTCGGTCGTATTTCCCTTGTCGACTAAATAAAACTACAGGTTGTCGATTAAACGCAGATTTCCTCAGCTAATAAGTTTTAAAAGCGCCTAACTTATCAAAATGGCTCCTCTCTGCAGTACTCGGCTTATGGCATGTACTCAGTGGTTGGTTATCGGAATGTCTCAGGATCAGACCCGTCACAGACTTTACGGCTTTTTACATCTTTGCTGATGTTTGCAATTTTTCTGTACTGGTATTACTACCTCCTATTTATAGTGCACGAATATTGGGAATTCAACCCATACGTTTCATCTTGTCACCCACTTATAACGTGATATACATATATATAGACAGTATATACATATAACATACATCGGTTGTTTTACAACGTTGAATATAAGCTGCCCATCAATTTCCTGTATTGCTTCGAACCTTTCTGTTTACGCATATTGTTGCGCAATATACTTTAGCATGGTTGGCATATCGGTTGGCACTCGATTTCTTCACCTCAAGCCCTTACTTACAACGTAAGATTTTCTCTATGAAGGGACATCTATTTTTGTTAAACATGTTAAATTTGGATTTATTGATTTTTCATAATTCACGTATTGAAGCTTTACAATTTGCATCATATACAATATACCAGTTTACTACTCTGTAGAGATTGTATAGTATAGTTCCTTGTTGCATGTGATTTATTAGATCAACTTATCTCTGGATAAAGTGGAGGTCAAATGGCACTGGATGTGCATATCTCGAATCGACTTCAACCTGTTTTGTTATTTTGTTATTTTAGGTATAACTACCATCAATTCTCTTTGACTGTAACGAAGTCATCGATCATAACCTCATATGCTTTTTAGTTCATATGGGAACTACTTTTTAACTATTGCTTACTATAGTATTATTACGTAGTGGAATAGATTTTCTCCGCGATCTTCACCCGCGTATACCAAATCAATGGTATTAAGGGTCTGCCCTACCCTTGTGTTCATTTTACTTTTATATACCGCATAAACGAACAAAGCCTGGCGGTCAACAATCAGACACTTCTACCCCGTCCCTGGCACCCCTTAAACGGAGTTGTACTGAATCGAACAGTAAGGTTTTGGTATAGTCGGCAAACTCATTTAGTTTACCCTGTGTGGTATTACTCCCACAGTATTGATGTTAGTTTTTCGGCCTTTATACTAGCTTTGGACACTAGAAACACTACCTACGGCTATTGATACTACTATATAGGTTTGGAGCTCGGTTCTTCCAGCACCATGCACCATACCATGTATGCAATTCTGTTCACCTACTGGGCCTCTATATAGTTTCATCTCGTGTAACGTTCGCATATGATTAGTATCATTTCATATGATTCCGATACGGTTCATTATGCCCTTATTGGGACTTATGCGTTTTTAAATCACATAACCTCATCTAGCTTATCTCCAATACGGTTCTCATAAGTCCAGCTATGTGATTCTAGGAGTTGATACATCGCTTCTCCTAATTATATCAAACTGTTTCAATGTTTGATACATTTCATCCTACCTTTTGAGTAATCTCGCTCTACAAGATAGAGTTAACATATTCTCAGATCAAGTATGTTTCGTACACAGGCTAATGAGACCTGCTATATGTACTTAGCTTGGTTAAGTATGGCAGGTTCTTATGTTTACTACCATACCCAAGAGGTTATTCACCTACTTTATGCACATCATAGGTGTAAGCTACATCGTCTCCCTCAACAGGTGTAGCTATGTAAAGAAGTGGTAAAGACGAGATACCCTTCTTCTCTACAATCTTTGTTTTAACAATAGTCTTTACAGGCTGTTGTTTATGGTTACAAGGTACTGGCGTTTCTACCTTTACAGTATCGTGCACAGTATCAGGATTAGTAATTTTCACTTGATCAAAAAGATGATCCATTGGTTGCTGTACAGTAGATGCTGCTACTGTCTGCAAATTCGTTGGAGGGTTATAGCCCATAATGTTGGCAATATTACATCCAACAATTACAAATGCCAAACCCAACAATGTTGTAACTAAATTTTTCATACTTTGATAGTTATTTAGTTTCCGCCCACTGAATATCAAGCAATTTCATAGCACGATCAGCTAATTGTGAGCATCTGGCTTTAACCGATCGAACTATTTTTTTGCTGGAGACTTGGTCTCTTTGTCATCCTTGGAACCCTTTTCAGAGTTATCCTTTGACTTAGAGGCTTTGTCTTTTGCCTTTGATTCAGCTTTGGCCTTCTTCTCAGCCTTAGCAGCCTTAACTTCTTCCTCGATCTCCTTGTTTGTCTTAAAGACGAACTCTGGAGCAAGTCCAATGTTAAAGTCGGTCAACTGATTTGAAGGCTCACGGAACAAGTTTGTGATATACCCGATGTAGTACTTGGTTGTCTCAACAAGGCTGTCTTTCTTGATTGTGGCAACCTTCTCCTTAGGCAGGTCCTTAAAGTAAGAACCAATGATACCAGTGATCACGCGATGTACACCATTGCGTTCCTTGGCATCAGCGGCATTGAACTTATCAGCAAAGTTGTTCATGTAATCAGCACTACAGTTTGACATCATATTGATTGCCTCTTCTGCATGTTTAATTGCATTGTTGTGAGTCTCAACGTCCTCCTTGTACTTCTTGTCGTTCTTGTCAAGCTTGCTAATTGCGAGCTTATGCTCTTCGATAGTCATGTTAGCACGACTGATTACAAGCATTTTAACAAGGTCAGCTACATCCTGATCAGAATACTTGTATTCCTTCTTTTCTTCATCGTAAGCAGAGTTACGAAGAGAGCAGAATGCAGGTACCGGAGTTCCGAACGATACGGTGACAAAATAAGACCAGTTTCCGATTCCTGAACCAAGAATACCCACCTTTCCAGTAAGCTTACGGATCTCGAGAAAGATCTCGCATTTGTTCATATTCTTGTAAGTTTCAGAGTTCTTCTTATCGTGATACATTTTGTATTCACGATACAACTCTACGGCCTTATTCAGGTTGTCGATGATTGTCTCTCCGTCATGAGTAGTCATGAGATAGTTGAGAGCCTCCTTAAAGGTAGTATCGTTAAGCTCTTCTACCTTATAGGTTTTGCCATTTGCGGCTTGCTGTGCAGCGGCGTCCTCATTAAGAGCAGTTTTAGTCTCTTCTGTGATTTCTACTGCTGCAGCAGGAAGAACTACAGTTCCTTCCTTTGAACCAGGAAGAAGCTTAGTTTCGTCGATATTAAGACCAGGAATGGTTGGAGCAATCTCTTTGATCTTCTCCAGCATTCCTACACGCATAGTTGCAGCAAAGTTAGAATTGCCATTTGCTACCTCCTGACACATCCATACTGCTGCCGCAATTGCGTTAACTTCGTTGATCTTGTCCACAGTTCCCTGTGGCAAACCAGTGTGTTCTGCTGCATTCTCGTCCTTATAGAAACGGTCGTGCAAAACACCAATAACAGTCGCCTGAGCATCAGAGCTACTTGTGTTACTCTTCTGAGCAGGTGCACCATTGTTAACCTGAGCTGCCGCAGCTTTAGCAGCTGCTGCTGCTTCCTTCTCGTTATTTACTTGAGCGGCTTTAACGCCACCCTTTTTCTTATTATTAGCCATTTTGATAATGTTTAAAATTTGAATACTTGCTACATTTGTAGCGTTACTAACTCTTCTGGGCAACTAATTTAAGTTCAACTTGTGTCGAAAATAAAATTCGTTTTTAATCCTTCTAGTTGTGGAGGTTTAGTAAGCACTGTTAGGTGCTCATCTTCACCAAAGTTAAGCATAGCTATCGTATCTACTTTTGCTTTATCCTTACCTGCTGGTTTTGTCTCAACAGATGTACCATCGCCCTCTGAAGGCTTCAAAGCCTGAAATGAGCACGTAGGTGCCAGCATGGGAGCAGGAGTAGATTTAACATAGCTAGCTTCACTTTTATGGTCAACAAAGGCAGAATTGACCATTTTTGCTCCAGTAAAGCCTGCAAGCAAGCTTACAAGAAGGATCCAGAACAACTTATTGCTTGAATTGTATCGAGCAAAGCCCAATGCAACTGCAATAGATGAGAGAATCATTAAAAGTGAAGTCATTTTGTTAAACGTTTAAATTGTTCTTTAATTTCCTACGAGTTCTGCTTAATGCAGCTTTTATTGTTCCCGTAGGGGTTTTTAACACTTTGCTAATTTCATCGATAGGAAGATCTTCTACATAGAATAGATTGAAAATTCGTTGTGTCTTCTCTGGGAGTTTTTTAAACTCTTTAAGAAGCGCTTCATACTCAAGAAGATTGACAAGATCTTCTTCTTCTGAAGTATTAGTTAATTCCTCTGGTAGTCGGCCAGTATCTTCTCCTAATTCAACAGCCTTTTCTTTCATTCTGCGAAGATAATCGATAGCAGTTCTATTAGCTATAATTCTTAACCATCCGCCAAAAGACGAATAGTCTACGAATGTCGAGAGTTTTTGGTGAACCTTAAGAAATACTATATTAGTAAGATCTCTTGCTTCATCCATGTCATTCACGTAACTAAAGAGAACATTGTCAATGAACTCTTTGTAACGGTTAAACAGTTTGTTAAAAGCTAACTCATTCCCTTTCTGAGCTTGCTTTATCAATTGGATTTCTGATTCTGTGATTCTTTTATCCATAGTGAGCTAGAGAGGATTTCTCCTACTCTAGCCCTGATAAAATGGTAGGTCATAGATTAATTTCTGTCTATGAACCGCCCATACGTTGTTGACGAAATTACTTTGAAGTACATCAAGCAGGTTTTTGCCTCCTGTCACTACTCCTACCTGAAAAAGCATATTTGAAGCAATTCTCATTCTAACTTGCGCTGTTTCCCAAGTTAGATTTTTTTCAAGAATTAACTTACGCATAATCCAGTTCGATAAATATCTTAATCTAGGATTACGTGAATACTCTTTTAGACATAAATCGTCATACCAGTCTCCGTGACAAAATATATGTGGCTCTACAACATATTCGTTAGCATGTACTTTACGAAATATTGATAATATGAGCTCCATGTTGTCGGGGAGATCGAAATGCATCATTGTTACACGATGCTTAAGTATTAAAGGGAAATACTCCATGTTGTTTATATT
>ERZ1035048.28-NODE-28-length-52911-cov-18.235811_pt1 | contig 52911 bp, 40 predicted proteins | sample MGYA00520587_ERZ1035048 | MGnify/ENA primary metagenome ERZ1035048 (study PRJEB33766, sample SAMN09781693) | gut metagenome | biome: gut microbiome | host: Homo sapiens | place: Madagascar | study: EMG produced TPA metagenomics assembly of the PRJNA485056 data set... | reverse complement strand
GAAAGTAACATACCACAAGATTCAATTCCCATCATCTTTCTAGGTGGAAGATTTGTGATGGCAATAAGTGTCTTTCCAACAAGCTCTTCTGGCTCATAATAAGCGTGGATTCCGCTTAAAATAGTGCGGTCTGTGCCTGTTCCGTCATCTAAAGTAAACTGTAATAATTTCTTTGACTTAGGAACTGCTACGCACTCTTTTACCTTAACAGCTCTGAAATCTGACTTGCTGAATGTATCGAAGTCTACTTCTTCCTCAAATAAAGGTTCAATCTTTACATTAGAGAAATCAATCTTCTCAGCGACCTTTTCTGCCGCTGCCGGAGCTGCTTCGGAAGTCTTAGAAGCCTTCTTGTCAGAGTCCAATGACTTCATTGTTGGAAACAGTAATACGTCCCTGATTGCCTGGCTATCTGTCAGAAGCATTACAAGACGGTCGATTCCGTATCCGATTCCACCTGTTGGCGGCATACCGATTTCAAGCGCATTGAGGAAGTCCTCATCAGTGTGCTCTGCCTCATCATCGCCTGCTGCTGCGTTGGCATCCTGTGCTGCGAAACGCTCACGCTGGTCGATTGGGTCGTTGAGCTCTGAGTATGCGTTACACATCTCCCATGTATTACAGAACAGCTCAAAACGCTCTACCTTTGTAGGATCGCTTGGCTTCTTCTTGGTGAGAGGTGATATCTCGATTGGGTGATCCATGATAAAGGTTGGCTGGATAAGCTCCTTCTCACAGTACTCCTCGAAGAAGAGGTTTACGATGTCACCCTTCTTGTGACGCTCCTCATACTCGATATGATGCTCGTCTGCCAGCTTCTTTGCGGCTGCATCATCAGGTACCTGGTCGAAGTCTACGCCTGCGTATTTCTTGATTGCGTCTATCATTGTCATTCGTGCGAATGGCTTTCCAAGGTCGATTTCCACGCCGTTGTATGAGATTTTTGTCGAACCGCATACCTTCTCAGCGAGGTAACGGAACATTGACTCTGTCAGCTCCATCATGCCCTCGTAGTCTGTGTATGCCTGATAAAGCTCCATAAGTGTGAACTCAGGGTTGTGACGTGTATCTACACCCTCGTTACGGAAAACTCGTCCGATCTCGTATACTCGCTCAAGTCCTCCGACAATGAGTCTCTTTAAGTAAAGCTCAAGGGAAATACGAAGCTTTACATCCTCGTTCAATGCGTTGTAGTGTGTCTCAAATGGTCTTGCTGCGGCACCACCTGCGTTTGAGACAAGCATAGGTGTCTCAACCTCCATGAAATCACGGCCTGCAAGGAAGTTACGGATTTCCTTGAGTATCTGTGAGCGCTTGATAAATACCTCTTTGCTCTCCTGATTCATGATAAGGTCTACATATCTCTGACGGTATCTGGTGTCTGTGTCTGTCAGTCCATGGAACTTCTCCGGGAGTATCTGGAGTGATTTTGAAAGGAGTGTTATCTCCTCTGCATGGATTGAGATTTCTCCTGTCTTTGTTCTGAAGGCGAAGCCCTTTACCCCGTAGATATCACCAATATCTGATTTCTTGAAGTCTGCGTATGAGTCCTCTCCGATATTGTCCCTTGCCACATATACCTGGATATTGCCCTTTAAATCCTGGATATTGCAGAAAGAAGCCTTGCCCATGACACGCTTGAACATCATACGTCCAGCAATGCTTACCTCGATTGGCTTTGCATCCATGATTTCTCTTCTCTCGTTGTAATCATTGTTGATTACCTCTCGCTTTGCAGCGTCATCCAAGCCCTCAACATCCGGAGCCTTTCTGTCACCGAGAATCTCAGCCTCATGAGCATTGTAAAGCTCCTTTACATCGCTGCTGTGATGAGTGACATTGTACTTTGTAATCTGGAAGGGATCCTTTCCTGCTTCCTGTAAATTCTGTAATTTTTCACGGCGGACCTTAAGGAGCTGGTTTACGTCCTGCTGCTGTCCACCCTTGTTATTATTCTGATTTGCCATTTTTTACCTCTTTTAGTTCTCTTCTGCTCTCTGGATCTCGAGTACCTTGTATGTGAGCTCTCCTACCTGAGTCTCAACAGTTACAGTATCTCCGACTTTCTTTCCAAGAAGAGCTTTACCTACAGGTGACTCGTTTGAAATCTTGCCCTTTAAGCTGTTTGCCTCTGTTGAACCAACGATTTTGTACTCAAGCTCCTCGTCGAACTCACAATCTAAGATGCGGATCTTACATCCGATAGAAATCTTGTCAAGGTCAACCTCCTCCTCAACAACAACCTCTGCATTCTTAAGGATTTTCTCGATTTCCTCAATACGAGCCTCGATATCGCGCTGCTCATCCTTAGCTGCATCATACTCAGCATTCTCAGATAAATCACCCTGCTCACGAGCCTCCTTGATCTTCTGGGAAACCTCTTTACGCTTAACAACCTTTAAATGCTCAAGCTCATCCTCGAGCTTCTTAAGACCTGCATATGTCAGAATATTTTTCTTGTTATCCATGATTCTTACCCTTCTATCTTCCTTTTCTTTTATTTTATTATGTTGATTTGCTAAAATGAAACTTCCCACTTCAAAGACTTAATTTACCGGAAAGTATACAGTATATTCCGAAGAAAAATATGAACTGCCACGGGTTTCCATAACCCTCGGCAACGGAAACCCCGCAGCAAAGAAAAACCCTCTATCCGCGATTCGCTCCCGTGGTTAACTTCATATTTTTCTGAGGAATAAACTGTATGCTCGGCCGGTAACCAAAATACCCTAATGTGGGAAGTTTGTTTTATTAAATCGTAAAGCCTATTTTAACGCGTGTATTATAATTGAAAATCCCCACGCTGTCAAGGATTTGACCGATTTCAATTTTTAAGCTTTTCCTTATACAAAAGCTCCTCAAGCTGTTCTAAGCTTTCCACCGTATTCACCGCCGCGCGCAGCCTTGATGAATGCGGATATCCTGCCGTATACCACGCTGTGTGTTTTCTCATCTCGTGTATTCCCGTGTACTCGCCCTTGAACTCTATCATCATGCGTGCATGGCGCAGTATCATCCGACGTACTTCCTCAAAGGATGGCTTTTCCTGATGCTCGCCGGTCTCAAAGTAATGCAGTATCTGTGAGAAAATCCATGGATTGCCCTGCGCTCCCCTGGCTATCATAAAGCCGTCGCAGCCTGTCTGCTCCTGCATTTTTATGACATCCTCTGCGCAAAGCAGGTCTCCGTTTCCTATGACCGGTATTGAGACAGCCTCTTTTACCTGCCTTATGATGTCCCAGTCGGCTTTACCGGAGTAGTACTGCTCTCTGGTCCTGCCGTGCACTGCGACTGCGCTTGCGCCGCTTTCTTCAGCCACATGCGCCAGCTCTACTGCGTTGACATGCTCATAATCGAAGCCCTTTCGTATTTTTACGGTGACCGGCTTATCTATCGCTTTTACTATGCTCTCTATAATCTGACCTGCAAGAATCGGATTTTTCATGAGTGCTGAGCCCTCACCGTTGTTTACGATTTTGGGCACCGGACAGCCCATGTTGATATCCAGTATGTCAAACGGTCTTTCCTCTATCTGCTTTGCTATCTGAGCCATTATCTGCGGGTCTGAGCCAAACATCTGGAGTGAAACAGGCTTTTCTCTTTCATCTATCGAAAGAAGCGACTCTGTATTTTTATTTTTGTACAAAATCGCCTTGGCGCTGACCATTTCCATACATAAGAGTCCGGCTCCCTGCTCCTTGCACAATAAGCGAAATGGCAGGTCTGTCACGCCTGCCATAGGTCCCAGTATCAGGTTGTTTGGGAGTGTCACACTTCCTATCTGAAGCTTTCGTATCTGATGAATATCCATACTATTACTTCACTCCCTTGCGGTTCTGCTTGCGATACACGAGGTTTATGCCCTTTAATGTCAGATCCGGATCGTATACATCCACGTTTTCTGTCTCATTGGATATTATTCTGCCGAGTCCGCCGGTCACTACAACCTTTGCATCGTACATGCCTGTTTCTTCCTTTACCTTGTTGATGATGTACTCTGTCTGTCCTATCTGTCCATACACAAGTCCCGCCTGCATGCTGGTGATGGTGTCCTTTCCGAGGATATTATCAGGCTTTTTAATCTCTATCTCAGGAAGCTTTGCCGCATCCTCCCAGAGTGCCTTGGCTGAGATACGTATGCCCGGTGCCGTTATTCCTCCCATGAAGGTACCGTTTTCATCGACCATATCGTAGGTGGTTGCTGTGCCAAAATCTATGACTAAAACAGGTCCTCCATATAATTCATATGCAGCTACGGCGTCTACTATACGGTCTGCGCCAATTTGCTGCGGATTTGGTGTGGCGATACGGATGCCTGTTTTGATGCCGGCCTCCACGATTATCGGCCTGATATTGAAGTATTTTATTAGGCCATTCTGCAGTGAATGCATGATATTCGGTACAACGGAGCATATGATTGCATCATGTATGTCGTCCATGCCTACCTGATTTCTTTCAAGCAGAGTGCTCAGAAGCATGCCGTATTCATCCGATGTACGTGGCATTTTGGTTGTAATTCTAAAGCTTGCTTTTATCCTGTCACCATCAAACACGCCGCATGTTATGTTTGTATTTCCTACGTCCAGCGCTAAAATCATCTGTTATTCCTCCTCGAGTCCTTCTCCCAAAAATACTATGCGATAATACGTCTCTATCGACTCGAGCAGCTCTCTTCGCTCGTTGCGGTACTGCTTTATCTTTAGCACGCTTCCTATCTCGTCATAGAAAAAGTCGTTTTCCTTGCAGGATGTTCTGAAATCGAGGTTTCCGTCCTCATCAAACACCAGCTCCAGTATGCCTCCCACATCCTCTGTATACAGGACGCACATGATTTTGAGCTCGTCCCTTATAGTCTGTGGAAGTCCGTTAAAATTCTCGTTCAGATAATATTTTTTCTGATATGCGTTTGACACGCAAAGTACTACCTCTTTAGACATATCCGTATATTCCTCTCACTGATACTTCTCCGCTTGAAACCAGCTTGCGCGACTCCCATGTGTCCACGATCAGCTCGCCCTTAGGCGTGATGCCCATCGCTTTTCCGTCAAACGGTTCCTTCGGGTCCAGTACCCTTACTGATTTATTCCTGTTGACCAACAGCTCATCATACTCCCTGACGAGGGCTGAAAGGTCCTGCGTCTTTAAAAATGTGTCATAATACTGCTCAAAGTATGACATGGTCTCTGCGATTATCTGCGCACGGTGAAATCTTTTGCCACCTGCTTCTATCATAAGTGAGCTCGCCATCTGACTGATTTCCTCCGGAAAGCTCTCATTATGCACGTTGATACCGATACCTACAACAATATGGTTGATATAGTCAAACTGCGCATTCATCTCTGTGAGTATGCCGCACACCTTTTTGCCGTTTACCACAATGTCGTTTGGCCACTTTATCATGGCCTCCTCGCCGGTTACGCTTGTTATTGCCTTTGCGACAGCAAGCGCTGCCACAAGCGTGAGCATGGATGCATTGTTTGGATTGATATCAGGCTTTATCATAAGTGTCATGAAAATACCTGTGCCGGACGGCGATACCCAGCTGCGGCCGCGGCGCCCCTTGCCTGACTCCTGCTTGTCCGCTACGACTAAGGTGCCGCTTTGATAGCCTTTTTCGGCAAGCTCCTGAGCCTTGGTGTTGGTGGAGTCTATTGTATCAAAATACAGCACCTCTTTTGCCACCCAGTCTGTGTGCATGAGGCTTTTTATCTCCGCCTCTGTCATCAGATCTGGTGCTGCCATGAGCCTGTAGCCCTTATTCTGTTGTGCCTCTATCTCATATCCGGCTTCCTTTAGCTGGTTTATGGCCTTCCACACGGCTGTGCGCGATACTCCGAACCGGTTGCATAGCTCCTGCCCTGAAATATAGCCGTCAGCGCTGCGTAGAAGTCTAAGTATTTCTTCCTTCATACTTTATTCCTTAGCTTTGCTCTAGTCAGCAAGTGTTGCACGCATGATAGCCTTGATTGAGTGCATACGGTTCTCTGCCTCATCAAATACCACTGAGCGCTCCGACTCAAATACCTCGTCTGTCACCTCAAGCTCGCTCAGTCCAAACTTCTCATAGACCTGCTTGCCGATAGTAGTCTTTAAATCATGGAATGCAGGCAGACAGTGCATAAAGATTGCTCTATCCTTTGCATTTTCAAATGCTTTTGCATTTACCTGATATGGCTTTAAGTCGTTGATTCGCTCTGCCCATACCTCTTGTGGCTCGCCCATTGATACCCACACATCTGTGTAAATGACATCTGCGTCCTTTGTGCCCTCTGCCACATCCTCTGTGAGTGTGATTGATGCGCCGGTTGTTTCTGCAACGTCCTTACAGTATTTTACAAGCTCATCATTTGGGAAATATTTCTTGTTTGTGCATGCCACGAAGTCCATGCCAAGCTTTGCACATGTGACCATGAGTGAATTGCCCATGTTGTATCTTGCATCGCCCATGTATACAAATTTCACGCCCTTGAGTCTGCCGAGGTGCTCACGGATTGTAAGCATATCTGCTATCATCTGTGTCGGGTGGAACTCATTTGTCAGGCCGTTCCATACCGGTACGCCTGCGTATTTAGCCAGCTCCTCCACGATTTCCTGTCCGTATCCACGGTACTCGATTCCGTCAAACATTCTGCCGAGCACGCGCGCTGTATCAGCGATGCTCTCCTTTTTACCTATCTGTGAACCGCTCGGGTCAAGGTATGTGACATGCATTCCAAGGTCATGTGCCGCTACCTCAAAAGAGCAGCGAGTTCTGGTACTGGTCTTTTCAAAAATCAGCGCTATATTCTTGCCTGTGAGTTCATCATGTCTGATGCCTTTTTTCTTCTTTTCCTTCAGCTCCTGTGAGAGGTCAATCAGATAAGTAATCTCTTCCGGAGTGTAATCCATAAGTTTTAAAAAGTTTCGTCCCTTTAACTGCATTGCTCTTGCCTCCTGGGTTTTATTTGCATCGTTTATAGATGCAGGTTGCTATAATTTATATCTGTAGGTTGCTATAATGATGTCATTTTACTCTATTTTGTGGTATGTTGCAAGAGGTTTGAAGCATTGACGCTCTGACTGTAAAACCACGCCGTACAAATAATTAAAGAGGCTGCAAACCAACAAGCTTTGTTGATTTGCAGCCTCTTTGTTATTTCTTTATATCGGCTGTATATTATCTGAACTTCATATTTCCGATTGATATTCCTGAGCCGTGGTCATTGAAGGATGTACATCCTCCTGTGTTGTCCACTCCGGACATTGCCTCCTGTGCTGCACTGTAGCATGAAGAAGAAATGCGTCCGCTAAGCTTTCTTGCAAGCTTTCCTGATGATGCCGGTCCAAACTGACCCTTCTGGTAAATAACACCTGAGATGCTGTTTGGATATGAGCTGCTCTTTACTCTGTTGATGACTGCCGCTCCTACTGCGAGCTGACATTCATAGCTCTCTCCGCCTGCCTCACACTCGATGATTGCTGCAAGCAGTGTCAGGTCATCTGCTCCTGCACTTACTGCCTCGCCCTGTGTGGTCTCTGTTTTCTTTGATTCCTTTGCTGCTTTTGCAGCTTCTTTTGCTGCCTTTTCTTCTGCGGCCTTTCTCTCAGCCTCTTTCTGTGCAGCTATCTGAGCCTGTTCCTCTTCAATTGTGATACCCACTCTTGTGTTGAGGGAACGTGTCGCATAATCTGCTGCGATATATCCTGTCTGTGAATTGCTGACTACTGCAATCCAGCCGTCCGGTGCCTGCGCTGCGCGGTCCACCTGATAGGTCTTGCCCTGGTCAGCTACCTCTAAGGCCTTGCTGTTTGTATCTGCTGCCTCTCTCACACGAAGTCCGTCTGTATTTACTGTGGCGATTTCTCCGCATGTGTCATAAGCATAGCTTAGTGCGTCAGTTCCGGTCACACAGTAAGAAACATTGACATATCCATCTACATTTCCTGACTTGATGTGAGCCCATGTGCCATCGTTTTCTACGATGTCTGCCACACTTCCTTTATATAGTTTTCCAACAATATCTGACTGTTCATCGGCCTGTGCTCTTACGTTGAGTGATTCTTCAACGTTTGGCATAAGCTTTGTCTGCCATTCCTGCTGCTCCTGTGTGAGCTGTGGCTGTGCCTCCTGCTGTGCATCCTGTGCTGCTGCCACCATCTCAACATTTTCTTTTTCTAATGTAACAGCATTCTCTGCTGTGAGGCTCTTCTCGTAATCAAAAAGAGTCGCTGCCACGCCAGCATAACTATTATAACCAGTATGCTCTAAACCAGTGTTTGCTAGCACCTTATCCTCTGCTTTGACCTCAGAGCGTCCGCTGTTAGTAACCGCGGTAACCGTCAGCATAGCGCACAGTCCACAGACCGTAATGCTATCGATTACTTTTTTGTTTAGCTTCATATAATCCTCCATATGGTGTAGTATATGTTGTTTTTGTTACGTTTATTACACCTATGTTGCATTTGTTACAACTTTGTTACAGTCGGTATAATATCACAGTAATAGCATTTTGTCAAATTTCATGGAAAAATCTCCTGCAGCACCGATGAAATCACCCCATTCTGATGTGCCTTATGCTCTATCTCCAGCTTGTCGCTTTCGCTTCTCGACAGCTCGTCTATGTAGTCGCTCACCTGTTTTTCTATTTTATAAATCTCGTTGCTCAAAAGTCTTATCCTGTGTGAGAGTGCGAACAAGGTCACAATGACTGTCAGCATGAAAAGTGCAAGCATTATCGCAAGTATGCCTCCTGCCATGATGTCCATATTGTCCATTGATAATTCCATATTAATGTGTCCTCCCTACTATTCTTTTTCCGATACATCATTCAAAATTTAACTTAACCTATAACGCAGGATGATGTACTATTGATTATTATAACCAATTCACATGAACTTAACAGTTCCTATCGGTCGCAAGTTTCGACATTTGTTTGGTATTGCAGGGCAAACTTTCACCGGTAACTTGGTATTGACTTTTATTGTGTTGAGTATAATATAAATATGAGACAAACAGGAATGCAAGAAAGGATACATATATATGAAGAAAATAGTTATGACAGGCGGCGGTACTGCAGGTCATGTCACTCCAAATATAGCTCTTATGCCGGCACTTAAGGAGGCCGGATACGATATCGAATACATTGGCTCAGTAAACGGAATGGAGAAGGGGCTGATCGAAGCCCAAAAGATTCCTTACCACGGCATTTCATCAGGAAAGCTGCGCCGATACTTTGACTGGAAGAACTTTACAGACCCGTTCCGCGTGTTAAAGGGCTACGGTCAGGCTGTAAGCCTCATGAAAAAACTCAAGCCTGATGTAGTATTTTCTAAGGGTGGCTTCGTTTCCGTACCTGTCGTGCTTGCCGCAAAGCACTGCCATGTGCCTGCCATCATCCACGAGTCGGATATCACCCCGGGACTTGCCAATAAAATCGCCATAAAGGGTGCCAAAAAGGTCTGCTGCAATTTCCCTGAGACCATGAAATATCTGCCTGCAGACAAGGCTGTGCTCACCGGATCACCTATCAGACGCGAGCTTTTTAGCGGCGTTGCCGAAAATGCCATAAAGCTTTGTAATTTTCCTGACCACAATAAGCCTGTCATCCTCATCATCGGAGGAAGTCTTGGCTCTAAAAAGGTCAATGAAGCTGTCCGTGAGATTCTTCCTGAACTACTAAAGGATTTCTATGTGATTCACCTCTGCGGAAAGGGCAATCTGGACAACAAGCTTGCCGGAATCACAGGCTATGCACAGTTTGAGTACGCCAATACTGAGCTCACCGACATGTTTGCTCTGGCTGACATGGCTATTTCAAGAGCCGGAGCCAACTCCATCTGCGAGCTGCTTGCTCTGCACAAGCCAAACATCCTGATTCCTCTTTCTGCTGCTGCCAGCCGCGGAGACCAGGTATTAAATGCAAAATCCTTCAAAAAGCAGGGCTTTTCATATGTCATCGAGGAGGAGGAGCTCACAAAGGATTCTCTGCTTAGCGCAGTAAAAGAGGTGTACGGCAACAGGGATAAATATAAGGATGCCATGGCAAAAAGCGGTCAGATGGATTCCATCGCCACTATAATCGATTTGATTAACTCTCAGGTGAAGAAGTCGTCATAGTGTCAGAGTCTGTTTAAAGCGTCATTGCATATCATAAAAAAGAAAAGCCCGGATATGAACTACATTTGCATATCCGGGCTTTTTGTTTTTCAATAATCTGATTAATCATAAATGAGGGGCAAAATACCTTTTGACCCTCATATCATAATATATAATAACTACTACATGCTCATCTCATCGCAGATTTTCTTCATCTCGTCATCAGTGAACTCCTTGTGATTCCACTCTATGACATTCTTGTTGTCATCTGACTCATATCTTGGAATCAGGTGCATATGGAAATGGAATACTGTCTGACCTGCCACCTCACCATTGTTCTGTACCAGGTTGTAGCCTTCACAGCCAAGCACATCTTTCTCGTGTGTCATAATCTTCTTTGCAAGCTTTGCTGCCTTGGCAAGTGTCTCATCCTCAATCTCAAAAATATTTGCATAATGCTGCTTTGGAAGGATAAGTGCATGTCCCTTTGTAGCAGGACTTGCATCGAGTATTACCTTGAAATCATCATCCTCGTAGATTGAATTGGTCGGGATATCCCCATTTGCCAGTTTACAGAAAATACAGTTGTCATCTTTCATCTTTGTCACCTCATATATATAATTATTTTGTAACTGTTCAGAATCAAAAAGCCCTTTAAAACGGAAATATCTGATCAAGCATGCGCAGTGTCTTGAAATTACCCTTTGCTGTCATTTCTCCGGTCATAAATGCTCTCTGGAAGGTCATGTGACCATCTATTATAGACTCCATGATACTCTTCGAAAATTTGGCATATACATCCACTATATCCTCTTCGCCATAGTGTATATCCAGCTTATCCTCATCCACCTTTATATATAACGGATTTTTAATGCCCTCTATATTAAATGAATAGCAGGCTTTGAATTCACGAAGCGGAATAAAATGTGCTTCAAGCTCCTTTATATATGGCATGTCGTCTGTAGATGCCTGCTGACCGAGCATGTCCTTGAACATGGTTGCAAGCTCCTCGATATCCTCCTTCTGCTGCTTTACATATGTATCATCAGATACATACTTCGACAGCTGCTCACTCTCCTGTGGGGTGAGATTGAGCTGCTGTGTCCTGAGCACGCTTTGCTTCACTGCCTGATTGCTTGTAGGCAGGCTCTTAATCTTCTGGGATATCGTGCGATACAGATTCTCCGCGCGTTTTTCTATTATGAGATTATACTCCTTATTGAGCTGAAACGTAGTAATATCCTCTACATATCCGCATAACCCTGAGCACGGCAGACCGCCAAGTATCTCCCATGCATTGCATAGTGTGGTCTCTGCCTCGCGCTCTCCATATGTGGTAGACATAACAATAGGCTGCATATATGTATTGCTTATCTTTTCCTTATCACCGTAGAGCCAGCATGCATCAAGGAACTGCTGCATATATCCACCTATACCAAGCCACTCAACCGTCGTTGCGAGAATGATTCCATCTACATCCTTAAAGGTCTGTGGCAATGTAGCTATTTCATTTTTGTGCTCATAGATATTGTATCTCTCTACCTTTACGCGGAGCTCCTTTAGCACATTTTCTATCCTGCTTATCACATACAGTGTCGGATCGTCCAGTAAGCCTCTTCCACCATAATAAATATTTATCTTCATGTAGCTTCTCCTACCATTAATTTCTAGTTGATACTATATTTATTATATCTCTTTTTGCGATATAAAACAATTGAAATAACAAATCCGCCTGCAAGTCCGCCTCCATGAGCCCAATTGTCCACTCCCTGCGTTGAAACTCCATAGTATATCATCAGTATAACCATAAATACAGCCTGCTGTCTGCTGATGCCCTCATAAAAGCCTCTGTTTGCTATAACTATCCACACAAGTGCTCCCACCAGACCAAATATCGCCCCGGAGGCGCCTGCCGATACCGCAAAGTCATTATTATAAAGCATAACAATGTACGATAATACACTTCCACACATGCCTGACACAAAAAATGTAATCAGAAGCTTCACATGCCCCATAGCCTTCTCGACTATCTGACCGACAGCGCCTAAAACCACCATATTGTTAAGTATATGCATCAATCCAAAATGCATAAACATAGAAGTGAGCAGCCTCCAATACTGGCCATCCTTTATATACTCAGGGTACATGGCTCCGTGGGCAGCCATATACTGTGCATCAAGTGTGCTGCCAGATAAACTCATCAGCACAAAAACTATTATATTTACCACTATTATGCCAATTGTCATATATGGTTTATCATCAAATCTTTTTATATTCTGCAAATCTGTGGAGTCTCCTTAATTTTCCTGTTAAATACTTTTTTCTTATTATAAATTTTAAGGAGCTTATTTGCAACAATTATACAAACCGGTACTTAACATCGGCAAATCTGATGATATCATTTGACTTGAGCTGCTTCTTCTGCTTGTACGCAAGCACCTCATTATTCACAAAGGTTCCATTTGTGGAGTTTAAATCCTCCAGATAAAATTCCTGGTTTTCCCTGTTTATAACTGCATGAAAATGACTTATTGTATCCTTGCCTATTACCGCATCGGCCTCGTCACCCTGACCAATACGCGTACAATCTTTGTCTATTATTATATTACTGCGGTTTTCCATGCCCTCATACAAAAGCATGCCCTGTGGGTGCTCCCTGTAATCGCTCAGACATACTGTGGGGTGTATCTGACGCGGTACAGGCTCCGGTGCAGCCTCTGAGCCTGGGTGTATAAGCATGGTGTCATCTACCTTTTCACGATTTTCTTTTCGTTTTTCTTTTTTAAACCATTTTCTGTTTATGTCCGGTTTTTTAGGCTTTTCTATCACTGACGCCTGCTTCTTTCGCTCCGGCAGCCTGATATCCAGCTGCTCCAGCAGATACACCCGAAGCTTATCGTACAGTGTAGGCTTTATCTGCTCCTTAGGCTCCTCTGCTCTGACCTGTGGCTGTGAAATCGGCGCAATCACCTCCTCCACCGGCTTTTCTGCCACCTTTTTCTGTCGCTCCTCGATTATGGCATTTCGAATATCAGCGATACTGTAATTGCCATTTATGGTTTTCTCGTATATGCCATATGCTATATGTATCGCTTCAGCATCACTGTGGTCAAGCTTTGTGAGCATATACTCCATCAAATGCGAGAATGTATTGCAAATGGTTTTCATCTGTGCCGGGTATGCTGTGAAATATATTTCCTCATCCTGATTTACCCCTTTTATGTGTATTAGCTGAGGATCAAGCACCAGAGATTCTGTGCTAACAAGATGATTCTCCAAAAGCTCCATCTTGTTACAGATACTCACCACAAGCTTTTCAAGAAACTCAAGCTTTATATCATTATACTGGCAGCGCATTTCCAAAGACTGAACTCCGGATATATCATACCAGTACTGCCCTTCATTATTCACATAACACTTCTCCATCTTCAGAAAGCCTGGAATATTGTTTTTCAGCAATATCTTTTCATCTAAAGGCTTCACCTCGTCACAACGCAGCTTCATAAAGCTGCCTGTCATCTTTCTCTCATATACTATTTCATTAGAATTCATTTACTACCTCTTTCAAAACCTGATAATTATAGAAATCATCCACCAGCCACATATCAGTAGCATCCTCATAAGAGCTGTCTTCCTTCATTTCGTTATACAGCACAAGTCCCATCTTCATCGCTATCGCAAGCATAACAATAAATATAGGTATAATAATCGCGCCTTCCACTGTATAACTGCCTTTTAGTCCATAAGATAAATCTACATTTAATTTATTTCCAATCACATAAACACCTCCGTCAATCCATATCCCAGCAGTAGGAATGGTGTAAATGCAATCTGCTTCTTTCTTCCAGCCCTGCCTGATGCAATTAAAATAACAGAGATTATTCCCGCTATTGTCAGTCCCATCACCATAGTGCTGCACACTATGTCAGCTGTCACAAACAATCCCATAAGCATCACAACAGCTGCATCTCCATAGCCTATCTGCTCCCTTGTAAGAAACGCTGCTGCCATAAGCACTATACCGGGAATCAGGGCAACAGCCACTGATATAATTGACTGCTTCGCATAAAAAGAGCTTGCAATACCTACAATCCCCATTACTACCAATACAACTATTGGTATCTTTTTGGTTGAAAAGTCAATTATACTGATTATTCCAAGTAAAATGATAAGCTGTATCATGTTCCTTCTCCTTTACATTTACTGCACAGATTTTTGCCATCTACCTCCGACTTATGCACCTTGTGTACTGTCCGCTTAAGCTTACTGCATCCAAGCTTTCCGTGATAGTTCGTGCCATAATCTGTTATAAATACCGTTGAACCTTCTGTTTTTTTATCCGCGGCACAGTAACATGCGTGGTATTTCCTACCATCTTTGTTTCTGCTTGCCCCCACCTGTGACCATTTAATGCTCTTTATACTTAAATCCAGGTAGTTGCACTGCTCAGACAGGTGATAAACACTACCATAGTCAGTATAGAACACATATGGGTCCGTCTTTTCACCGGGATTTTTGCCTGTCCATTTTCTGCTGTTGCTATAATCCTCTATCCATATTCCATCTACCGTAAAAAAGCTCACCGGAAGCTTAACCTTGTACTTTGCCTTAAGTGCAACATCATCACCATCCATCTTTGAGCCAAGCAGTGACACTCCATACTTTCCACCGCTCACGTATGTATCAATGTGCTTTGAATCAGATATTCTACTCCTAAAGAGTACCTCTGCTGTCGCCACTGAGACAACGGACGAATCATTTGCACTGCTCGCTAACGCGCTCATCCTGGCTGAATAGTACAGTGCCGCTTTTACCTGCGACTCCACCTGAACCACCCTGAAGAAAAAAAGTATAAATACAAAAAAGCCTGCTACAAGCGGAAATATTACCGCAGCCTCAAGTGTATATGACGCTTTCAGGCAGGTGCATGAGGGCATCTTTTGAGAACTATCATCGCCTGGGAGTTTGGCCTTTCTATAAAGTTTTTTTATGTGGAACTTTACTTTATTAACAAAAGACACCTTCATACACCTGCCTTTCTTATTTTGTCATCGTCCATAATAGGAATACTTTGCCTTATTTTTAATGGTATACTCGTTATCCGCCCCATCTAACAGATTCACAAAGCATAAAAATATGCCATGATATTTGTAGCTTACATCTGCACTAAGCTCACAGATTGCATTGTCCATCCTAAAGCTTTCATGCGCATCGGTCATACGCACTGTAGCCTCCTGCACATCCATCGAGCGATACGCTATATTTTTCATGCTCTTTGTAAAAAGCAACAGGCCCAGATATGATTTGTAGCCTATTCCTTCATTTGAGCTTTTTGCCTTCGTCTGCCCGGTGAGCATGCTTGTCATGCCATACAGACTGGATGTCCATGACGTATCACTTTTTATCAGTGGAATCTTATCCCCATCCAAAAGTGCCCTTAAATCCAGCACACTCTCACAAAATGCCCAGGCCGCCAGAATTCCCTTTTCCACCCCTTCAATCACCTCCGGTTGCAGAGTAATTCCACCGATAATTGTGGCAAGGGCCATCGCCTGTGCCTGCTTTGATGCGCTTCCTGCCAGGTATGCCATATTGGCAGCCGCACGCAGAGCCAGTATTTCAGCTATAACTATCTTCAGATTATCCTTATCACTCGCTCTGCCTCCTATGATGTACTCCACCTCATAGTTAAGGGCATGATTGGGATTTGTATCAGTGTAACAGCTCATATATGTCAGAATATACTGCTGCATAAGTACTTTCGCATACCAGTCATCACTACTTTCGGACCAGCCCCCTGTTCCTTTATGCAGACTTCGCCCGGACACTCTGGCTGATGTATCAATACTGTTCCCTGACACCGTGCTCTCATCAACCACCTGCGATAATATGCCTGATGCCTTTACTTTCTGCACCTTGACCAGCGGATTTTCTATTGCATTACCGCCTTCTGTGCTTTCTGCCTTACTTTCTGACGTCTGCTTTGCTTTCGAAACCGATGAAGGAGCACTGTAAGCTCTTGGCGGTGACGACCTCGCTATGCTTCTGCCTCCGCCTTCATGAGCCGTACTGTCCTTTAAAGCTTTCAGCGCACTGTCTATTTTACTGTCATCATACTCGCCCGCAGACTTGTTTTCATTCAATGAGCTATACTGACTGTAAAGATTTTTGACTGTTTCATAACCAATATTTTTCTTCATATATGAGACAACCGCATTTGTATACACATCACCACCATCATCCGTCATGAGCACATATTTCATGGATTCGAGCTCATCCATTGACAACCTTAGCATACTGGTGCCGTTTACAATAGTACCCCCGGCAAAAGCTCCTGAATCGCTTATCTTAAAATTGTCAGTCGTAAGCTTCTTCATATACGACTTGACATTTTCGATATCCACATTGCCCATTGCGTCACTTCCGGCGTCATACGCTAACAGATGGTATTCATCCCACAATGGTCTGCAATACTGCGCAAAAACTGACTCTGCTACAGCCTCTGAATTCATGCATGCTATATTGGTAAGTGTCAGATTCCTGCCGGCTTCCAGTACAGTAAACAGAAACTGTGACACCAGCATGAGAAGCATTGTGGCAAATATCGTTATACTGCCTCTCACACTTTACCAGCCTCTCTTGAGATTGTCTGAAAGATATTGTTTACAAGTGTCGTAAGCTGCTTCTTAAAAATCAGCACCAGACCGATTAACACGACAATTATCAGTATCATTTCCACTACTCCTGCGCCATCCTCATCTAATAAAAAATTCTTAAATCCTAACATAATTTTTCCTTTCTATATCTTAAAATCAATGATTGCGGGTGCTATTACTATTGCTATGACTATAGCCATCATAATCATCATCGGCATAAGCATTTTGGTGCCGGCCTCTTCACCCAGCTTTAAGGCTAAAAGCCTCCTCTCATCAAATGCATCCTCCGATTCCTTCTCGAGCATTTCACATACACCCTTACTTCCTTTGTGAATACTCTGTAAAATAATGCGTACAAGCTTCTGATAGCATGGCAGCTTTACTCTTTCCGCAAAACCTGCGTATGCTTTTCTGCCTGTCACGCCATCTGAGATTTCCCTCTCCGTCACAAGCATTTCCTCGTAAGCGGGCATAATATTCTTATTATTATTTTTCCGCTCATCAAGATAACGGGCGGTAATCCTATTCCATGCCTGCTCCACAGTCATTCCTGAACCCATCAAAACAGCCATTTTGCTGACTATCTCCGGATATTCGAGCTGCAGTTGTATATTTCTCTCCTTCTGCGCCGTCTTCTTTTTTTCCTTTTTCTCAAGCACCAGAAGAACTATAACAACAACTTCAAGCATGGCTATTTTAGCTGCAGTATTGCTTTTTTCCTGCGACCAGCTAAGCTTTACTCCATCTACCTCATCCGGCAGTGTGAGCTTTTTAGTCCCTATCTTTGACATCTCACTGTCAATATGTCTGTTGATACCCTTTATGAGGCGCTCGCCCGCGTCCAGTTCATCCGGAAATACCACAAATGAGAAACCATACAGCTGTCTGTGTTCGCCACAGGAAAGCTCAACACTTGCGCTAATCAGCTTTCCCTGTTCATCATCAGCCTCCTCAAATGCCTCCTGGTTCACATCTCCATCAATATCAACCACATCATAGTCACTCAGTGTCCACTCTGCCTCCACAGCTCCCGATGCATATGCTTCCTTCATATTTATATGTCCTCTGACCTGCTCTACACTCTGGCCTTTTTCACAAAAGCTGTCGTCTATCTCTTTTTTTGCCTGTGTAAACAGCTCGTTCGCCTGCTTATCTGAAGGCTCCTCCTCCTTCAGCTTGAGCTGATAGTTATAATCCTCGTCAAGTCCATCCGCATTTAGCACCAGGTCATATACTGCATCTCCGTCACCTGTATCATTGCGTATAAGTGTATTATCAGTTATAGCATTTGACGACATGTCCATGATAAAAGCAAAAACTAAAACTATAACAAATAATGCTGCTATTCTAAGCCTCTTTCCTCCCGTCATATGCCTATTCCTACCTGTAAAAATTTCTTTGCAAGTTTAATTGCCCCTGCATAGGCTAAAAGACAGGTACTCATGAAGATTACCCCGATCAGGTTTCCATATAGTGCCGACATATAGTCTCTTGAAGACAGCTTTAAAAATGCCAAAAGAAATATCGGAATATAGTTCATAGTCTTTTGCTCAAGTTTTTTGGCAGAAACCGCAACCTCTATCTGTCGGTTGGTATCATACTTTGTCCACATCCTGTAAGTGGTAGACTCTATGATATCCACAAATCTGCCTCCGCTTCTCTTGGCAAATGAGAAAATATCAGAAAAATTGACTATATCCTCCAGACCGCTTCTATGAGCAAATTCTGACAGCACCGCCTCAAATGTCTGATTCATCTTTATCTGCCTGTTCATCTCCTGTATCTCAGACAGCATAAGCGAATCATTCCCATACATGAGCTGTATCTCTTTTTCTGCCTCCTGCCATGCATTCTCCACAGAGTATCCGGCCAGCATATTCGAGCTCAATACCTTTAGTACATTCATAAACTCTTCATTTAGTTTTTCCTTTTGTCTTCTGACACCCTCCTGCCTGCACAGTTTAGCACAATACACAAACACCGCCGGAAAAGCAATAACAACAATAGGACTGTCATAAAACAAATATGCGATAATCACTGTGGCAGCCATACTTTTTATGAAAACAATCCCCCAATCCTTTGTGGACATGGAATATCTGCTGTAATCCATATAATCAAACCCTTCATAACTGTTCAGTAACATATATTCCTATACTGACAGCTACAGCCTTTCTTACTTTAAATGCCACATAACAGCCTATACACTAAGCCCTGCTGCCATAAGCTTGTCGGTGTGACAAAGTGTCCCTGCTTTCTTTAAAAAGCCCTGTATCCTCCCACTGTCCAAAACAGCGGTTTCCTCAAAACGATACAGCGTATGCAGCACAATTTCACCATCCATAAATCCATCTACCTCTGATATCTCAAGGACTCTCCTGCTTTTATCCCTCAGCCTGCCAAGCTGGACAATGATATCTATTCCGGATGCTATCTGCTGCCGTATCGCATTGAGTGGGAAATCCTGACCTTGAAGCACCATAGTCTCAATTCTTGAAATGATATCATGTGGTGAATTGGCATGGCCGGTGGACAACGAGCCGTCATGTCCTGTATTCATAGCCTGAAGCATATCAAGCGCCTCTGCACCTCTGCACTCGCCCACTATTATCCTGTCCGGTCTCATACGAAGAGCCGTCCTGATAAGATCTCTTATTGTAATTGGAGTAACCCCATCGGTATTTGCATTTCTGGTCTCAAGCCTTACTATATTTTTAGCTCCAAGAAGCTGCAGCTCCGCTGAGTCTTCAATTGTAATAATTCTCTCATCATCAGGAATATATTGTGACAGAGCATTCAGGAAGGTCGTTTTTCCGGAGCCTGTACCACCGGAAATAAATATATTGTATTTGGCCTGCGTCAGTATCTGTAGAAGCCTTGCCACCTCCGGCGAGAGAGCTTCTATCTCAACAAGCCTCTCCATGCTCATAGGATGCTCCGGAAACTTTCTGATTGATACGGCCGAGCCGCCTATAGATATGGGGTTTAGCACTATATTTACCCTGGAGCCGTCACTAAGCCTGGTATCAACTATCGGTGATGCCTGATTTACAACCCTGTTATGGCGTCCCACAATCTGCTGTATCACATCCTCCAGCTTCTCTTCCGATGAAAAATGACCCTTGAACCTTTGGATTCTTCCGGCTTTTTCATAAAATATATCATTGGGACCGTTTACCATAATTTCAGTCACATCCCTGTCATCCACCAGCTCCTGCAGCACATCAAGCTTACGCAGAGAGTTGAATATGGTGCGCTCAAGCTCCGCTCTATCCTTTATAGTCATTGGTCTGTCGCGTGCCTCTCTTGAAACCACGCTTCCAATTAAATCACAGATTTCCTCATCACTCAGCTCTCTGGACAAATCCATTTCAGAAAGTATAATATCTCTTATTCTCTGTCCAAAATCATCCAGCACACGAAATACCCCGAGTCATGTTTCTAATGACATCTCCAAACTCATTCCACTTCCACAGCTCTACAAGCTTATCACATGTAGATACCGGTGTCGTGATGACCGGAGGCTCAATCAGCTTAATCCTCTCAACTACATTGCTTAAGCCTCTTTCAATCAGCTCCTCTGTAAACTCGTACTCTCTCCACTGGCTGATTCCGCCTTTTTTCTGTACCAGGTAGATATCACTGCATCTGTCAAGAATATCAAAAAAGCCCTTAAATCTTGTTCCCATATTGAGAACTATACAGTCATAGTGCATTTCCTTGCCAAGCATCTGAAGCAGATTGTTGCATATTACCGTATTTATTTCACACAGACACTCTGTATTTTCAATCGGATATACATAATCCAGCTTGTGCTTTCTTCCGATACAGCTGTTTATCCTGTTGGTCGAGTATCGTCCGGATTCGGCCATCACCAATAGCTCGTCCAGATTATGCTCCACACTCTGCTCAAGCATCCGCGATAATCCACTATTCTCCTGAAAATCCATAAGCAGTACCTTTTCATTCTCACTCAAAATAGAGGACAAAGTCATCGCAAAAGGCATCTGGTACTGATTATCAGCAAGTGAATACACGCTTATAAGCCTCGTCTGGCCTATCAAAGAGCCCTCACTCTTAAGGTCTCTCACCTCACCGCCCACATGCTTTAAAATCTCTTCCACTATGCGGTTTACTTCCTGATATTTTTCCACAAAATATATGCCCTCCTCACTCTCAATAGGTGTTTCCTCAACAATCTGTATCAGTGGGATATCCTTGTTATTCCACCGGTCAAGCTCACTTGAAAGCATGATATCTATCTCGCCCTCTAAGTGTTCCAGCTGGTCTTTCATGGTATACATGTGAATCTCCAGCTGTTCCTTGTAATGATTCATGAAATAGCACGTCAGTCTGTCGCCATATTCTGAATCCTCAATATAAATTCCTAATCTGATTTTTTTCATCCGGGGTACTTTAAATCTCCTTTCTTCACCTCATGCCGTAAAACCATATATCTGCCATGACCGTTCCCAAAAGCACGTATACCGCGAAACTAACAGCTTTCCCCTGTCCCCGGTACCGCATAAATCTGCCACACAGTATACCGTTTAAGTATAAAAATCCATCCCTCATACGCATAAAGAGCTCCTTTTTAAGCACCATGCTTATGAGACCATATCCTGCTGCTGCCACAAAAGCGGCTGCCATGCACAAGGCGGTAAATTTTAAATTTGTAAATGCACATACTACTGAAAATAACTTGATATCCCCGGCTCCTAAAATGCCTGAAAGATATAAGAAATATAAAATGACAACCGGAAAAACTATATCTGGAAGAAACCAGACGATGCTCGCTACCTTGCCCCCCACTAAGCGAAATAGAAACGCACAACCAAGTCCCGTCAGAATCAGCCGGTTACTGATTCTATAATTTTTGAAATCCCCAATTGCTGCTACTGTAAGCAGTATATACAGCATGAGGTGTGATATTAATTTCACAATCACTGTATTTTCATCACCTCTCCTTTCGTGAGACGAATTATAACAACGCAATCCTGATTTTGTCTATAGCTTTTTTTAAAATAAATGCTTTTTGTTAGTTATCCACAAAATGCAGCCGCAAGCAATACATTAATCCACAGTCAAAGCCTTGATTTTACTGATTTTTCACATGTCAAAAGCACTTTTTACAAAATCTGTGAATAGAAGAAACTCTTTTGCTTATACTTGTATTAAGACTTATTTTGTTGGAGGAATTCATGAAATTATTTAAAGAAACGCCTGTAAATGATGGTTACAAAACCCTACAGGATGACATCAGAAAAACAACAGATGAACTTCAAATTGTATACACCAACCTGGAAAATGTGGTTGAGCCCGATTTAATTGACTATTATATCTATCAGGCCAAGGCCGTTTCCATGCGGTATAAATTTCTTTTAAACTGTGCCAAGCGGCTAAATGAGGTTTAATGAGGCTTAATGAACTAAAAAAGAGGCCTCCTACGCAAGGAAGCCCCTGTTATCATTGTTTATAAAGCTCTCTGTGAGCCTGCCCTTTCCATAGGTCATGCCCGCATAGACCTTTTGCGCATTGTCCATAAGCGGAGCCGATTTATCACCGGCAGCTGCGGTTTCAAAGCTGCTTCTTAGCTTTTTCATAATGACGTCGGCCTCATCCACCACCGACACATCAAGTGAGTAAAGCACTGTGGAAAAAAGCCTCTTGCAGTATGAGTACAGTGGATAAAGCTGTCCTGCGAGAGGATACTTAAAGTCAAGTGCCCCCATCAGCTCATCAAGTGCCGCCTGTACATCCGACACTCCCTTTCTCAAGGCTTCCCTGTCCTCTGACACGAGGGCATTTTTTACATCATCTGAAAAACCAAAATATATATCATACATAACAAGCACAAGCCCACCATTGTTGCACTCACAAAGCCTCCTGGTGAGCTCCTGCTTCAATTCATTTTTCATTGCATATTACCTCGACAATAGTGAAAGTACCTGCTGTGGCAGGTCATTTGCCTGAGACAGCACTGAGATTCCGGCCTGGTCGAGAATATTCTGTGCTGCGTATTCCGTCATCTCGGTTGCCATATCGGTATCCATGATATTGGAATATGCACCGGTCATGTTCTCAGAGGTCTCAGAAAGACTGCTCTCAGCTGATTCCAGACGGTTTTGGAAGGCTCCTATCCTTGACCGCACACCTGAGACATACTCTATCGCCTCATCAAGTGTGGACATTGCCTTGTCTGCACCACCCTTTACAGTCACATCTACCGTATCCAGATAAAGTGTCTGCGATGATACCTCCGGTATCCTGATTTTCATTTCCTGGCCCTCGTTTGCACCAATCTGCACAGCCATATTTCCGATATCTGAAATATCTATCTGCAGATTGCTGCTTCCCGCTGTCATATCCATATCACTGCTCAGTAGAAAATCCATTGAAAATCCACTGTTTCCTACCACATATACATGGTTACCGTCGGCTCTTATTGTCTTGTCCGACAGATTTTCTCCGCCTGTAACCACGGCATCCTTACCATTACTTTTGAGCTGCATATTTCCACTTCCATCGTCAGCATTCTCATAGCCTGCACCTGCCAGAGCCTTAAGCGATGAAGAAAGAGATATATTTACTGTGCTGTCGCTGCCATATTCATTGGATAAAAAGCTGATGCTATCACCATTCACCTGCATAGTAGTACCGGCTGTGGTCGCTGCCTTCTGCAACGCCTGGATATACTCATCCTGAGTCATATCTGCCTTCACAGCCACACTCACACCGTTTATGGAAATCGTTCCCTCTGCGTCTGGCTTTGTGGCAGACGCAAGACTTCCTGTTGCCTGTGTTGCAAGCGAATTTACTGTGAGCTCATATTTATCTGACGCCACATTGTCTGAGAAATTGATTCTGGTAATATAGCTGTTCACCTGAGTCATATTGCCATTTGCATCCTTCTGCCTTACATAGACGCGTGTATCACTCGAACCATCGAGCAGTGACTTTGTATTGTACTCCGTATCGCCCGATATACGGTCCACCTCCTTGGTGAGCTCATCTATCTCTGACTGCAAAGCCTTTTTATCATTCTCAGAATATGTATCTGAAGCGCCCTGTACCGCAAGCTCCCTGATTCTCTGGAGCATGCTGCTTACCTCACCAAGTGCTCCGTCTGCTATTTTCATGACATTCTGCGCATCTGACGAATTTGATTTTGCCTGGTCAAGCGCTTCTATCTGCGCCTTCATCTTGTTGGAGATAGCCATTCCTGCCGGATTGTCCTCTGCTGAATTTATCTTGTAGCCGCTTGAAAGCCTTTTCATAGACTTTGATAATCTGTTTTCTGTACCGAGGAGCTGCTTATTTGCCCTGACAGCACTCATATTCCTGTTTATTTTCATGTGTTTTCCTTTCCTGATAATTTCTCAGGCATCCTTGCTGTAGTATTAACATTCCGTTGTCTAATAAGTATATCGAACTACTCAAAAAAAATCTTTATAGTATAATTTGCAATTAAATGCAAATCGTATTATAATAGGCACATTAAAAGACTAATAGGAGGAAACAATAATGGCTAGAGTTACTAAGGACACTATGATTGGTGATCTTCTTCAGATTGACCAGAACGTGGCACCATTACTTTTAAATATCGGCATGCACTGTCTCGGATGCCCATCATCACAGATGGAGACAATCGAAGAGGCTGCTATGGTTCACGGACTTGACCCGGATGATCTTGTCGTTGAAATCAACACTTTCATCGATCACGACCTCGGTTAATTTACGAAAAGACGGCTTGCTTATGCAGGCCGTCTTTTATTTGCAATCAATATTCCGTTAAAGTGCTGCCAGCGTCTGGATGGCAGCTTCTTCAATAATCACATTACCATGCTCCTTGAAAAATGCTTCATTGGCAGGCACATAGTTCTTCTGATATGCGTACTCTGAAATAATATTGCACACTTTGTTGAATTCCTTCGGAGTATGCTCACTCTTGTGGGCTGCAAGATAATACTTATTGCTTGAAGCGTCGCGGTATAAGTCATTTCTGCCGCTGTAAAAGCCGTCAAGCACATGCGAAATCCTGCGCACATCATCAAATTTATCAAAAACAAACAGCTTGACTACGTCAGCCTCAGCCTGTTCTTCTGTAATATCATCAGTGCCCTGCTCACTATCAGCTGTCTTCTCATTTTCCTTCTTGATACGCTCAAACAGCTCCAAAATATCAGCAGCTCCCTTTATCACCGGAGGCTGTCCTGCATTTCCTAAGTCCGTAAAGTCGTCATCTGCCTCTGAAAACTTTGAAAATCTGGTGTCAAGCTCATCCGGATATTCAACCTTTGTGATGATAAGCACTATAGACTCTGATGGCAGTGGAATTGCCTCCACCATGAGTGGAATATCATTTGTTTCAAAGCCAAACTCGTAATTGGCCTGCTCTACCATATCTTTAAAAAGGCTTTTCGCCTTCGCTGATCCATATGCCAGTTCGCTTATTTTTATATGTCTGTCCTCAAGATCCTCTCTGGTAAGAGTACAGCGGATCTGATTATCATTTACCTTCTCAATTTTCATATTTTTCACATCCTTTTCCGAAAATATCCGTGTAAATCGTAAAACTATTATAATAAACACCTGTCATATTGTAAAGCGCGAGGCCTATTAAAAAAAAATAAAAAAAGTGTTGCAATTATTTTACAGGTATGTTATAAGTTATCCATGAGATGTGCGCTCGACCCAAAAGGAGCGTATGAAAAATACAAATCATTCTTTGTTTGACAAATATGAGATGATTAAAGATCTCGGAACCGGCAGCTCCGGTAGCGTTATACTTGTCAGACACATATCTATGGATCAGGAGAGAGCTCTAAAGAAAGTTCCTAAAGCTTCTGCTTTCGCCGAATCCGCATTATCAGAAGCAAGACTACTCAAGTCTCTTGAGCATCCGTCTATACCACGTATATTTGACTTCGAAGAGGACAATGCTTTTTACTATATCGTCGAGGAATATATCGACGGCGAGACATTAGATTCATTTTTGCTTCATCAGCAGTTAATTTCCCCAGGTTTATTTTTTAATATTTGTGAACAATTATGCAATGTTTTTATCTATCTGCATACACAGATATCTACTCCCATTATCTACAGGGACCTTAAACCGGAGCATATTATAGTATGCCACAATAAGCTTAAGCTTATCGATTTTGGTGTATCGACATATGTTACCCGAAAGGGAAATAACTTCAATCACTATGGGAATATAGAATTCTCTGCCCCCGAATGCTTTACCGAGGATACAATTACACCGGCGGCAGACATTTACAGCTTAGGTCAGCTTCTGCAGTATATACTGACCTTTACCCCAGACAGCTTTTCCCATAAGTTTCAGCATATTATCCAAAAAGCAACAACATCTGATGCATCACTGCGTTACGTGACTGTCGCAGAGCTATATCAGGAAATACAGGAAATTCAAAAATTAACCGGTCAGCCACATCTCATACACAAAATAGCAGTTTTAGGCAGTCACAGAGGCTGCGGCTCCACCCACGTGGCCGTTTCACTCACCTGCGAACTCAATATCCTTGGATATCATGGTATCTACATAGACTCAGCAAAAAGCATACTTTGCCATGGTAATCACGACGGACTGCAGATTTTTAAGCAGAAAAACGGATATTATTATTACAAAAGCTTTCAGGGCATACCCGACTACAGTGACGGTATACAGTTTAATATTCCAAAGGATGCTATACAGATATACGACCTTGGCACTGATGTGTGCAACGAGAAAATATATGACATGGATCTCGTATTATATGTATGTAACGGCAGCTTTTGGCATCTGAATGATATCTACAGGAATCATTCTATTATCCAAAAAATGACAGCTTCCCTGAGTGTTATATGTAATATGTGCAGCAGACAGGATGCCTCCGCGATTGCGGCACTACTTAATTGCAGTGTTTATCACTTTCCTTATGACAGCGATATGTTTAAGAGCTCAGTTCAAAAGGAAACGCTGATTCAAAAGCTGTTAGAACTAAAGGGAGGAGCATCACTATCAGACACTTTAAAAGGATATTTAAGAAAGTCCATTCTGCACCACAGTTAGTTGGGGTCTGTGGCAGCGTTCACAATGTAGGCACAACACATATAAGCCTTGCTCTTTGTAATTATATGAGCAATAAATGCATGTATAGAACCGCCTATGTTGAGCTGAATGGTACACACGAAATTCTTTCACTGTCAAAGACAGCAGACGAAAAGGTTTTTACTTATAAGAATGTAGATTTCTTTCCTCACGCAGTCATGTCCACACTAACTGAGATTTTAAACATGAGATACGAGCGTGTGATTATTGATTTCGGCATACTTAATCCAAACACCTTAAAGGAATTTATGAGGTGTGACGTAAGAATCGCTGTGTGTACAATAAGTAAATGGAACCGGGGCGCTTTGAACAGAATTATCGAGCTATTCAATTCAAACAAAATAACTGATTCAGAAAGCGTAAAAATATTGTTTAATCTCGTGGAAAAGAAAAAGACAATTAACCATAAACATTTTAAGTATCCGGTGGTAGGCTTTCCTTACTTAGAGGACCCGTTCCTCATCAATACCAGCCTGTTTGGCACTCTGGATAAGATATCAGAAAGGAATTAATATATCACGATGCAAAATGACATCTTTAACCAGCTGTTTATCAATTTTATGTCCGAAGCCTTCGGAGGGCTTATACTTTTAATGCCACAGAGCGCTTCATGACATAGGGCCATTTGTTACTTATCAGTTTTTTAATCATTATATATAGACGGAGGTATTTTTATAGAAGAATAAACTATATTTATATATTGGAATTTTTACAGATATTTTATCAAATTAAACGAAACTAAAAAATCAGCAATTAAATTGGGTGTGGAAAGCTCCGGAAATATCAATTTCTATAAATAAATCAATCATTAAAGATTAATATCATTTACATTACTCTGCAAGAAATCGATGTCAGCATATTTTTGGTTCTTTACCCCGTTTAAATGCAAAAAGACAACCAAAAGACATATTTTAAAAAGAAAAGCTATGTGCGCGGGGGAAGCTTTTGCTCCTTCCGCGCCAAAATGCATAAACAAATTTCTTAATTTATTACAAATTTATTTCATATTATTTGAATATGCTATTTCACAATGGTATAATTAGCTTAAGCAATTTCGACACCAAATAATAGGAAAGGATTTTTACACATGAAAAAGAAATTATTGCCTGCACTTATAGTAACCGGACTTATTATCCTCGTTGTAATAATAATGGGTATAACTGCTCTTATCAATAAATACACCCCTACGAAAAAGACAGAGGATCTTAAAGAGTATTTCAATATCTCTTCTGATGATGAGGCTGCTCTCATTGTAGATAATGAGCTATCCGATTACAAGGCTAAAATAATAGATAAAAAAATATACGTTGATTACAAATTTGTTCACGACTCATTAAATTCCAGATTTTACTGGGATGCAAATGAGAATGTGCTTCTTTACACAACTGCATCTGATATTATCTCAGCTGCGGCTGACAGCAATAGCTACAGTGTCACAAAGCAGACCAATGACTTTGGCTATCCGATTGTGAAGGCTACCTCTGACTCTGCGCTTATCGCTTTAGATTATGTAAAGCAGTACTCCAATATCACCTTTAAGTCATATGATGACCCGGCACGCGTCGTCATCACAAGCAAATGGGATGAAATAGACAGTGCCACTGTAAACAAGTCTACCCAGGTTCGTGTGAAGGGTGGCATAAAGAGCCCTATTCTTAAACAGGTGAAAAAGAATGATAAGCTTACAATCCTTGATTCCGGTGACAAATGGGATAAGGTTGCCACTGAGGATGGTGTTATTGGATATATAAAGAGCAAGGCTCTGTCCGAGAGCAAAAAAACTAAGCTTACGAATCCTGACTATGAGGAAGAGACCTTTACGCATATCAAGAAGGATAAGGATATCTGTCTTGCCTGGAATCAGGTAACAAGCCAGTCAGCAAACAGTAAAGTGCCCCAGGTAATTTCATCAACCAAGGGCATAAATGTAATGTCACCAACTTGGTTTTATTTAAATGACAACAATGGTAATCTGGCAGATATAGCAAGCAAGGATTATGTCAGCTACTGCCATTCCCAGGGCATCGAGGTATGGGGACTGTTCAGCAACTTTGAAAATACTGATGTAGATGCAGCATATGTGCTCACACATACATCCACGAGAACTACCCTGATCAATCAGATTATGTCGGCTGCATTTAACTATGAGCTTGATGGTGTAAATATTGACTTTGAAAATATCACAGAAGCAGCATATGGAGACTCTTACATCGAGTTTATCAGAGAGCTCGCCATAAAGTGTCACAATAACGGCATATCACTTTCAGTTGATGTCACAGTACCTGCCAGTTTCAACAAGTTCTTCAATCGCTCTGATATGGCAAACTTTGCCGATTATATTGTGATTATGGGATACGATGAACACTATAAGGGCTCTGATGCCGGCTCAGTTTCTTCCATTCCGTGGGTAACTGAGGGTGTTAAATCCACTCTGAAGGAGGTTCCCGCTGACCAGATTATTCTCGGCATGCCTTTTTATACCAGAATATGGGAGCTCACTCCAAAGGAGGACGATGATGCCGTAACCGATACCGAGGATCAGTCAAAGTACACTGTTGCCTCACAGGTATATAGTATGGACGCTGCTGCAGCACAGCTTGCCACAAACAATGCCACTGCTTCGCTTGATGAGGAATCCGGTCAGAACTACGCTGAGTGGTCTGTATCCAACAAGCTGTACAAGGTATGGCTCGAGGACAATACATCTTTAGAGAAAAGGCTCAAGCTCGTCGACGACAATAAGCTCGCCGGTGCAGCATTCTGGAAGCTTGGCTTTGAGAATTCATCTGTCTGGGATACTGTTATCAAATATCTGGACTGATTGCTTAAGGCTTACTGAAAGAGGCCGTACCTTTACAGCTACAGTCTAACTCTGTACCTTTTATAGGTTATAAATGATATCAGCCAATCATATAATATACAAACACACCCGATGCCTTCTATGTGCATCGGGTTTTTTATAGGTATCTTATATGAAAAAATATATGTACATTATTAAGAAAAACAAATACTGTCTTATTTTAGCTCTCTTTATTCTGTCCTTCTACCTCGGAAGAGGTGTCTGCGCTCTTGCAAAAAATACCGGCAAAAACACTAATTCAACTGTTATTGTAATAGACCCGGGCCATGGTGGAAGTGATCCCGGTAAGATTTCCACCTCCGGCGTCATGGAAAAGGATGTCAACCTGAGCATTGCAATGGCTCTTAAACAGCTGTTTGAAAATCGTGGCTTTACTGTTGTCATGACCAGAACCACCGACTGCGACCTCGCCCCGGATAATTCCAAGCATCCAAAGACAGATGATCTGACAAAGAGAACTGCCCTGATGTCTAAAAGCAATGTGGCAGTCAGCATCAGTATCCATCAAAACAGCTTTGAGGACAGTTCAAGCTGCGGTCCACAGGTATTCTATTATGAAGCCTCTGATGCAGGAAAAGAGCTCGCATCCTCTGTTCTTGGAGCTTTAAACACTTCTCTTTGTGTCGCAAAGCCACGAAGCATTAAGCCCAATAAAGAATACTTTATACTTAAAAAATCCACATCCCCGACCGTAATCGTAGAATGTGGATTCTTGAGTAATCCTGCTGAGACACTTCTTCTTACTGACAAAAACTATCAGGATGACCTGGCACATGCAATATATATCGGTGTTACAGACTATCTTGCGCAATCACCCTCTGGACATTTACAATAAACTGCTCTGCGATGTGATATAGTCTGGTTGTCTGGACACTTTCGCTGCCATCAAGCTGCTTTTCTGTCTCATTATCTGACATCTTAGACTCTTTTGCAGATATATCATGCTCCAGTGCCACATCTATGCGCACACGCTGTTCACCATCACTTATTCCTGCCTCAAACATAGTGATATTGTCTTCAAACAGCTTTTTAGTCTGCTCATCGTCTGTGACTATCATAGCAGATACTGAGTTTTCCTTTGCCTCAAAATATGCAGCTACCCTGCCGCATTTTTTATCCTCAAGGAATATGTCAACCAGTCCCTTTTTATCTTCACCTCTTACTATGCGAAGCTTCATACCTGTGACCCCGTCAGCAGTCTCTATTGGTACAATATAGTTTTCCTGTCTCGACATATTTGAAGCTATCCTTAGCTGACTGCACAATAGCTTCATCTGTCTGATATCTATTGAACCTGTGTGCCTATCCTCTATAATCATCGAATCCATAACATGCTCTGCTGTATCAGCCAGCGTTTCCTGCGCCTGCGCAAGCTCCTTTGGATTTTTGACCGACTCAGAAAACCGTCTGAGAGTCTCATCCAAAAGAGCCCTTGCCGTAGCACTGTCTCCACGCTCCCAGAGATTTCTTACTGCCTCTGACGGATTTTTCATTAGCCGTGACGCAGCCATGAGGTTTACCGCGGTTGTTTTTACATCATATTTCTCTAGAAAAGCATATACGTTCTCAGGCGCCGAAACTGCCTGATTGAACCGTCTTAGCTGTTCTGTGGCATATTGCTCTGACAGTGCGCTATCCTCGTTGGCCTCATATACAGCCTGCCTGAGCTGCTCCGGAGTCATATCAAGCCAGCTGTCATACTGCACAAACTCCATTTTCTCAGGTGAAAGTGTATCAAGCACATCCCTTAGGCAGTTTGTATGATATGCGCTTTCTATCTGTGAGTCAATTTTAATGCCTCTGCTTACACTGTCCACTCCGGCAAAGGTATCGTCCACCTTATAGTCCATAGCACTCTTTCCTCGTACCCGGACCGCTGTAAGCAGATTTTTCATTGTAATATCTGCTCCCTGATTAACAAGTGAGCCTATCACAGCACCATCTGACTGCTCCACCTGTGAAATAAGCCTGTATATGCCTATATATGAGTCTCTTTCCTCCTCTGAGATTTCATTTTTCTTTTCAAGCTTCCAGAGAAACTCGCTGAATTTTTCATCTCTTTCATCATGATTTTCTGATTTTATCTGTCTGGCTGTGTCACTTATGTCGCTCATGCTCATATCAAGCGGTGATATACCTCTTTTTATCATCTCAAGTGTCACGGCCGGTGTCATGTCACTAAATGCTCTTTGCACCTGCTCATCTACGGACTTTATCTGCTTTATATTCTCCTCTGTGATATTGGTACTGTTGTACGCAAGAATCCGCACAGCCCTGCGATTGCTTTCAGATGTATCTATCTGAAGCTCTTTAAGTATATCATCCACATTCTGAAATGCTTTTGATATACTGTCTCCCATATCTGCCCGCGGTGATGTCATAAGAGTCTCATATCCTGAGGCTGCTGCTTCTAATGACTGCTTCATTGCTTTGCCTGCTGTATACAGCTCATACACAGTGTCATCAGCGGATTCCAGGGTCAGTACATACGCCGGCTGCTGCTTCATCTGATTGAAAATATCACAGACATTATTGTACATACGTACCCTGTCATCAGATGCCTCTACACTGCTCTCACCAAACAGCGCTCCGTAGTATTTATTTTCCTGCTGCTTAAGCAGCTCCACTACACGTTCAATAGGCTCTGTGTCTATTGAAACTCCCTTTTTTATGAGTGAAAGGTTGGCTTCTGCTGTCATGGAAAGTCTCGCTTCCTCAAGCTTTCTTTGAGCTGTCACAAGCCTTGCTTCCCGGCTGTCTGTAATCTGATTATCTAAAGCTTTGTTTGCTGAGGCTTGCGACGCTGCACTATCCTTGCCCCTTGCAGCTATAAGCTTTGACAGATTCTCTATGGTGACAGGTATGTTATCTGACTCTAATGTGACAATGTCATCTGCGGTCGCCTCACCTAATACATCACAGGCTTTCTTTGCCATGTCAAATGTCAGACCATCTTGTGACATAGTGGCATCTGTAGCCTTTTTTCCCATGGCCAGTGCTTCTGTGACTGCCCTTGCATAAAAATCACTGCTCACATTTTCTCCTGCTGCAGTGATGCCGTCTATCTGATTCGCAAGCAGCACATTATCAGGTGTAACGGCTATATCTTCATCTATCAGCCATCTGCACTGATTCAGATTCTCATCACTACTGTCTATATGAGCTTCCTCTAATATCTGTTTAAGCTGTGGCTTAAGCTCTTCAAACAGCTGTTTAACATTATCCGTTATTCCAACCTTTTGCTTGTAGTTTTGTACCTGACTGCTGCTGTACGTAGCCTTGTATACATTGGAAATCGTCGGATTCATGTTATTTCTGACCAGATATGCCTTTGTCTCATTGGATATATTTGTAAGGCTCTTTGCCCGGTCTATGGCATCTGTACCTGCCTTTATATTGTCATCTGTAGCAGGAATATCATATGCTTTCATCTGATTGACAAGCATGGCCGCTTCAGTCTGGCTTCCCGTGATATCTGTAAGCTGCTCCCTGCTCAGATCATCTCCATATATGGATATATCTACACCGGCCTTTGCCAGCACTGCTTTTATCTTATCGGTCTCAGTGACAATGACATCGTAGCCGTCATCCTTTGCAGCTTTGTAATCATCACTCGTGGTGGTGCTTGCAGTGACAATCATATCATTTCGCCTGTTTTCTGAGGTCTGATTCATATCATTTAGCAGATTTTCTGCCATATCTGTGCCATCGTTGTTCCCGGCTTCGTTTTTAGCCTGTGGTCTTGCATATATCGTATCCGACATATCAACAGAGTTTGACGAACCGACAACAGCCGCCTTTTTTGACATATTGTCACTGCTGTCTGTCTTTATGTAGTCTGACACACGCATACCCGCAGTCATGTCATTTATGGTTTTTGTGTCCGTATTTTTTGTGTCTGTGCTTTTATTAATCAAATTCTCTATCTGCATATTTCCTGCTCCGTGCCCTGCATATATACCATCTCTGCAGCCTTTATTTATGGATATTCATACCTCGTACTTTTGTGGTTCTGAATAGTTATCTTTTTTATATATCGACATATAATACGCAAAAATAAAGACCGCGCCTTAAATTGGCGCGGTCCTTTACCCTGCTGTTTACCGGTATATTAGTATTTAAATACAGCAACTCCGTAAGGCGCAAGTGGATAAGCAAATGAAAATGGTCTGCCGTCACACTCTGATTTGACTGCCTTATAGTCCAACTTCTTATATGACTGTTTTGCTGCCTTGCCTCTGCCCTTTGCAGCCTTCTTTACAGGCTCTTGTACCGTTTTGCCGGTAAACTTAGGATCCTCACTATCTAAAACAAGCTGATATGTCTTGTGCTTTGGCACTCCGACTCTGTAATCAGGTCTCTCTACCGGTGTGAAATTGATGACAAAGAGCATATTATTCTTGCCATCCTTACTCTTTCTGATAAAGCTGAAGATGCTTCTGTCTGCATCGTTTGCATTTATCCATTCAAAGCCTTCCCAGCTTGAATCCAGCTCATATAGACAGCGGTTTCTCCTGTAGAGGTGAAGCAGCTCCTTTACCCAGTTCTGGATCTTTTTATGCTCCGGATTCTCAAGCAGATACCAGTCGAGTTCTCTTTCCTCACTCCACTCCTGCTTCTGTGCAAACTCCTGTCCCATGAAAAGAAGCTTCTTTCCACAGTGTCCCATCATAAATGCATATCCTGCCATGAGGTTCTTGAATTTATCCCCTTCTAAGCCCGGCATTTTGTTGAGCATAGAACACTTCAGATGTACTACCTCATCATGTGACAGTACCAGAATATATTTCTCACTCTCATTATAGCTCATCGCAAATGTCATCTTGTTGTGGTTATTTTTACGGAAATATGGATCCAGCTTCATATAATCAAGGAAGTCATGCATCCATCCCATGTTCCACTTGTAGCTGAAGTTCAGTCCGTCTTCCTCTACCTTGCCTGTTACCTTTGGCCATGCGGTAGACTCTTCGGCTATCATTACAGTTCCGTGATTTCTTCCAAGTATGAGTGTATTGATATGCTTGAAAAACTCTACTGCCTCGAGGTTCTTATTGCCTCCAAACTTGTTTGGAACCCACTGTCCGTCGTTCTTTCCATAGTCAAGATAAAGCATTGACGCAACTGCATCCACTCTCAGTCCGTCTACGTGGTAATTTTCTATCCACATCAATGCACTTCCGATAAGAAAGTTCTTTACTTCATTCTTACCGTAGTCAAATATCTTTGTGCCCCAGTCGGGATGCTCTCCCTTTCTTGGGTCTGCATACTCATATGTGGCTGTTCCGTCGAAATTGGCAAGTCCATGCGCATCCTTTGGAAAATGTGCAGGTACCCAGTCGAGGATTACTCCGATATTATTTTTATGGCACTGATCAACAAAGTATGCAAAATCCTCAGGCTCTCCATACCTCGATGTAGGTGCATAGTAGCCTGTCACCTGATATCCCCATGAGCCATCAAACGGATACTCTGAAATACCCATAAGCTCAATATGTGTATATCCCATAGTTTTTACATAGGATATGAGTGATTTTGCAAGCTCCCTGTATGTATAAAAGCCCTCATCATCTCTGCCCGGATGTCTCATCCATGAGCCCGGATGGCACTCATATATAGCCATAGGTGAAGAATATACATCAGCTTCTGACTTTGCTGCCCTCTTATCCATCCACTCTTTGTCAGTCCATGTGAAGTGCTCGATATCTGTGATGATAGAAGCTGTTCCCGGACGAAGCTCTGCGTAGTTTGCATATGGATCTGCCTTGTACAGCTTATCACCCTGTTCAGTGACTATAATAAACTTATACATCTGACCCTTTTTCGCTCCAGGTACAAAAAGCTCATACACTCCCATGGTTTCCGGCTCTACACGCTTCATCTCATGGCTGGTCTCATTCCAGTCATTGAACTCACCAAATACGTATACTTCCCTCGCATGTGGCGCCCAGACATCAAAGCACACTCCTTTTTTTCCTTTGCGCTCAGCTAAGTGAGCACCCATCTTCTTGTAGATATCATAGTGTGTTGCCTGACCAAACAGGTAACAATCCATTGCTGTAAAATTACACATATATATACCCCCATAAGTATTTATTTTTCCCTGAAATGATCCTCTTTGAGTACAATTCGGTCATCATCTGTATATCTCTTGGCTGTCAGAATACTTATAGCCTTCTTAAGTCCGCTGTGAGCCTCCCTGTCTATGGCCTCGTCAATTATGTCCTTGACCTCTGTCAGAGTGGTAGCCTGGTCTATTCTCTCAATATTGCTGATTCTGTTGTGCAATGCCAGAATAGCCATCTCATCTATCTTGTACCCAAGCTCTGCAGAGTACGATTTGGCAAACAATACGAGTTCATCATTTGTAAAAATAGGAACTGATATCTTTTCCGTGAACTTGGATGCAAAGCCCTCATCCATTGAGAGAGCCTTCTTTATACCCTTTGATGTATCCTCAAGTATATAGAGTGTTCCGGTAATATCATGCTCCATCAAAAATGATAGCTGGGCAGCTATGCTGCGGTCGATATCACCGGCTCTTTCTATGATGAGACAGCCTCCTGTTATCTTTCTGACTACCTGCTGCACATCCTTTTTATTGAGTGCGGCAGCATCAATCTTGCCCATCTTTCCTGTGAGCTGTTCACCATCTTTTTGTAATACCTTTATAAAGCTTGTAGCAAGCATTGTCTTTCCACAGCCCTGCTCTCCCTGTATAATGAGGTTGCCTGTGGATGCGTTTTCTTTCCTGTTGAAATGATCAAGCACTGCATTATATGCCTTGCAGATCTGATCCTCCATACCCTTTACCGGTATGAAATATGAAAATATAGCCTTCTGTTCGCTTGTAAGCTGTTTTATATGTTTTGTTTCTTTCAATTTCGAGTCATCTTCTTCGCTGTCTAAATCCTCCGGCAATGAAATATCCGGCATTTTTCTTGTCTTAGCCATATCCAGCTTCTTCTCCAGTCCCGGATTCTTTGCTGTCATCTTGGCTATTTCCTGCTCGATAAATGATGTCACATGATCAAAATCTCTCTTCTCAGAAACGTTTTCTTCCTCCTGTGAAGCCTCATCATCTGCTGTATCATCATCGGCATTTAACATATCATCTGTTATTTCAGGCATCATGGTAGTCGGCTGCGTGAGTATCTCGTCTTTCTCAGACTCCTCTGCCATAATTATATCCTCCGGCTCTCCAACCGGTTCCTTGACTTCATCTGCAGTATCTTCAGGTACTTCACGTGACTCCTGCACTTCGTCTATAGCTTCTTCCGGTTCTTCCTGTGACTCCTGCACTTCGTCTATAGCCTCTTCCGGTTCTTCCTGCGGCTCCTGTGCTTCTTCTATAGTATCTTCCGGTGCTTCCTGCGGCTCCTGTACTTCATCCACAGTCTCATCTGCATAAAGCTCCTGCATATCCGGTTTCTGCTCTTCTTCAGGCTCCTTCACGGCAGCTTTCTGCTCTATAATATCAACCGGGACCTTCAAATACTCCTCCTCAAGAAGTTCCTTCGGAGTGACACCTGCATCCAGCTTTGGAATGACATCATTTAGTCTCTCCATGATGTCTCCTGCCTCCTGAAGTGCTCTTGCCTTAGCTGACTCAAGCTTCTGCTGCTCAGCCTCTTTAAGTGCAATTTCAGCCGCATGTCTGGTTTTTTCCCATTCTTCAAGCACATCCTGTATAGACATCTGTCCTGTAATCTGATGCTCAAGCTGAGTCTTTTCACTCATGACCATAGACATCTGTCCGTCAGCGTCTTCACCCAAAAGCTCCTTGAAATTCAGCTTAAGTGAACCATCTATCTCTTCATCTGTAGCGATATGCTCTGTCTCTTCCGGCTGCTGTACATACTCTTCCTGCTCCTTTTCAAGCTTGAGATAAGGAATATCCTCAACTATTTTTTTGATGGTATCCATCGTATCAGCAACTTCATTCTTGCCCTTGGCCTCCATGATCTGCTGCATACCCTTGGCAATCTCCTGCTGTAAATTTACAGTATTGAACTTCTCCTGATTTACAGTAATCTGCGGAATAGTTACGTCATCATGCACTATCTCTCCGCCCTTTACCATCTCCATGGCACCTATCTCAGTGACCTCATCCTTTATCTTAGCCGGCTTTTCCTTCTCTGCCTTGAATCGTCTGTACTTTTCCTCCTGAGCCTTGGTAAGTGGCTGATAAAGCATCTTAAGCTCCAGTGCACGCTCCACATATGGTCCGTCTCCGAACCACAAAATGAGCTCATCGCAGGCATCTATACACTTATCGGCTTTTCCGGCCTTGTGGTATAGATATGCAAGCTCGTATGCCCACTCCTCAGTGTATTCTTCATCCTTGTACTCTTCAAGAATAGTGATAAGCTCATCAAATGAAGCTCCCTGCCCTTTTTTGATGGCATATCTTAATACATACTTCATATCATCATGAGGCGCTATCTCAACAAACTCATCATAATACTCTGTAGCAGCATCATAATCACCCATCTTGATGGCGACCTCAGCCAGTCTGTATATGATCATCCTGCCGATTGGTGAACGGTCATAGGCCATTAAAAGTATGTCCCTTGCATCCTGGTATCTTTCGGCCTTCTCGTAGATTTCGCCGATTTTAACGAGTGTATTTACATTTTTAATTTTGTTCCAATTTATGCTATCTGCAATCTCTGCTGCGCTCATATAGCCCTCCTCGGCGCTTAGGGCTTTTATCTGATCCAGCTTGAGATTGTATTCGTATTTATCCACTTATTTCACCTACTCGTATTTAAGCTTATTATTTTTTGTATCTACACCTGTTGTCTTTGTATAATCCCTTGTGTCCTCAGGAAGCTTCTTTTTCCTGAGAGCATAATTAACAACTCTTCTCACAATATAGTATATCACAGCAAAGGTCGGAACACCAAGTAACATTCCAAGAAAACCAAACATTCCTCCGCCGATTAGTATGGCAAACATGACCCAGAAGGTCGAAAGACCGGTAGATGAGCCAAGTATCTTAGGCCCTATTATATTGCCATCCACCTGCTGCAGCACGACAATAAATATCAGAAGATAAAGTGCATGCCACGGACTCTGAATTACCACTATGAGTAACGATGGAATTGCACCGATAAACGGTCCGAATACCGGAATCACATTTGTTACGCCGATAATCACTGCAACGAGCACCGATGATGGAATCCTTAAAATCAGACATCCGAAATATGCAATCACACCTATAATCAGTGAATCTATAATCTTACCGCTTATGAAGCCTCCAAAAATCTCATTTGTCTTTCTGAGTGTCTCAATGATGATATTACCTGTCTTTGGCTTGCAGACAGCATATATTATCTTTTTGCTCTGTCCTGCGAGAGTCTCCTGAATACTCATCACATAGACCATCACGATTATTCCGATAATGAAATTGAGTAAGCCTCTGACTACCGAAATCACACCGGTTGTAATCTGTGCAACATACTTCTGTGCCTCAGGAATCAGTTTTTCTGTGGCATAATTCTCAATGTAGTCGGTTGCATCCTGTAAACCTGTGCTCGCGAGCTCAGCAATTTTGCTGTCCCCGAAATTGCCGTTCTTTATCATGTTGATGAATGCCGCAACGTCATTTGGCAGTGTCTTCATAAGTCCTGATATACTTGCTATGACAGAAGGCACAATAGCCGCAATGAGGAGCGAAATAATCGCTACAAGAATAATAACCGAGCCTGTGATTGCAAGAGCTCTTGAAACCTTTCGCAGCTTGCTTTCGCTTTTTATCTTTTTGGAAAGAAGCTTTTTAAAGCATCTTTCCAGCCACAGCATGACAGGATTCATCAGGTATGCAAGCACAAGTCCCATTATAATAGGCATTGCTGCCGCAAGCAGCTTGCTCCATATGCCTGCAAACCCCTCAAATCTGTACAGTGCAAAGAAAAACAGTATACTGACTGCAAACGTGACAAATACCATGACACCTATTCTGATCAGATGTGGCCATTCCTCACGCCCCGGGTGCGAATTCTGCTTCGCACCCTTATCTGCATTTATCTCAATGTTTGATTTTTTACCAGCTTTTCCGGTTTCTTCCATCGGATTAAACTCTCCTTATTTACGGTTATAGTTGATGAGACATCCCTTTAATATTATCTCTCTTTCATCATCTGTGAGTTCACCCATCTTCAGTGTAAATGGCTTTAATTCACCATCCTTGACAACATATGCCTCAAACTCCGTCTTTGCATCCTCGATTTCCTTCTTGATTCCCGGAAGGAAGATATAGTCTAGGTTGTGGAACGGAAGCTCTCCCTCATCGATGATGAATGGAAGCATTCCCCAGTTGATAAGGTTTGAACGGTATCTCTTTGTGGCATACTCGTTTGCGATATTTGCCCAGCCTCCGAGTACCTTCTGGCAGCTGGCAGCCTGCTCTCTTGCTGAGCCGTCACCCGGCTTAACAGCAAAAATTGTGCTTCCGAAGCCCATATTCTCATGGCTTGCCTCAGGGAATTTTTTCTTTACTACTCCCATGATTTCAGCAACCTCAGGAACAGCCTTTCCTGCGCACTCACCACTCTCTATAGCCTTCTGGGCCTTCTGGATTTCCTTTGCTCTGCCTACATACTCAGGATCCTTTCTTGAAAGTGCGAACTCTGCAAGTCCAAGAGGGTTTGAACGATATGAAGATGTCTCTCCTGAAGGAATGAGCTCATCTGTTGTAGTAACAGGATCATGAATCTCTGAAACCACCTTAAGGAGCATATTCTCAGGAAGCGCGCTCATTGCCGGCCAGTCCTTGATGTTTGGTCCGAACTGGATTTCAACTGAAGGATCTGCCACTCCATGGCTGTCAAATACACGATTCTCATATATAGTCTTGTCAAAGAAATATTTTGGCTTTGTAAAGTTGACATCAATATCCGCTGCTGATGTAAGGAAGCCCTTGTTTGCTGCTGTTGCAGCGATTGAACGTGCATCCATGAGTGCCACTGAGCTGATCTGTCCGTTCTGTACCTTAGAACCCTCTCTGTTAGGGAAGTTTCTTGTTGAATGACGGATAGAGAATGCGTTGTTGGCAGGTGTATCTCCTGCACCAAAGCAAGGTCCGCAGAAAGCAGTCTTTACGATTGCACCTGTCTCAAGAAGCTTTGCTACAGCTCCGTTTTTCACAAGCTCCATGTATATTGGAGTAGATGCCGGGTAAACACTCAGTGTAAACTCGTCTGCTCCGATTGAATGTCCGTTTAATATGTCAGCCGCATCGCAGATATTCTCAAATCCACCACCTGCACAGCCTGCGATGATTCCCTGGTCAACATACAGTTTTCCGTCTCTTACCTTACTCTTTAAATCAAGCTTCACCTTGCCGTCAAAGCTTACCTCAGCTCTCTTCTCACAGTCATCGAGAATATCCATGAGGTTTGCATTGAGCTCATCGATAGTATAGGTATTGCTTGGGTGGAATGGCATAGCTATCATTGGGCGGATCTGGCTTAAATCAATCTCAATAAATCTGTCGTAGTAAGCCACCTCACCCGGATTAAGCTCCTTGTGGTCCTCAGCCCTACCGTGAATCTCAAAGAATTCCTTAACCTGGTCATCTGTTCTCCAGATAGAAGAAAGACATGTAGTCTCTGTTGTCATAACATCGACACCTATACGGAAGTCAACGCTCAGATTAGACACACCCGGTCCTACAAACTCCATAACTTTGTTCTTTACGAAGCCGTTTCCGAATACCTCTCCGATAATTGCAAGTGCGACATCCTGTGGTCCAACGCCCTTGATTGGCTCTCCTGTCAGGTAAATACCTACTACCTCAGGCATATCAATATCATATGTCTGTTCGAGAAGCTGCTTAACAAGCTCAGGTCCACCCTCGCCGACTGCCATAGTACCAAGTGCACCATAGCGTGTATGTGAATCAGAACCAAGTATCATTTTTCCGCCGCCGGCAAGCATCTCTCGTGCAAACTGATGGATAACTGCCTGATGAGGTGGTACATAGATTCCACCGTACTTCTTTGCACATGTGAGACCAAACATGTGGTCATCCTCATTGATTGTTCCACCAACTGCACAAAGGCTGTTGTGACAGTTTGTAAGTACATACGGGATAGGGAATTTCTCAAGTCCTGAAGCTCGTGCTGTCTGGATGATACCTACAAATGTGATATCATGCGATGTAAGCTTATCAAACTTAATCTGAAGCTTGTCCATATTGCCGGATGTATTGTGCTCCTTTAAAATACCGTAAGCAATTGTCTCCTGCTTAGCTGTCTGTTTATCGATGTCCATGCCGGTCTTGCTTTTGACAGCTGCCTGAGCCTTAGGTCCATCAATTATTACTTCCTTACCGTTTAAAAGGTAAGCACCATTTTCATATAATTTCACTTATTCTACCTCCGTATGTGTATTTGAAAATTCTTTTATTTACTATTATATAATATTATAGGTAATTGTGGCAATAAATAAATCACCATCTACCTTAATTTCGAATTTTCCTCCCATCAAATGGGTCAGATTCTTTGCAATCGAAAGTCCAAGTCCACTTCCTTCAGTGGTTCTCGACCTCTCTCCCCTCACAAAACGCTCTGTCAGGTCCACATTTCCGTTGCTTACTATGTCAAGCTCGTTCTTAGACACATTCTTTATTGTAAAAACTGCCTTTTTATCTACCTTTTCAAGTTCTACATACACTCTGGTATTTTCCAGTGCATATTTTGCGGCATTAGTATACAGATTTTCAATAGAGCGGTAAAGCTGACGCCCATCCGCATAGATAAATATCTGTTCTGATGGAATTTTTGTAACTATTGTCAGATTTCTCGACTCAAAGCGCTCATTGAATTCACCTCCGGTCTGGTATAAAAGCTCAACCATATCAAGCTTTTGCATATTGAGCTTCACATTTCCCGAGGTAATCTTTGATGTTTCTACCAAATCCTCTGTAAGCTGCTTTAAGCGCTGTGACTTTTCCTCCAGCACATGTATATAGTATTTGGCATTTTCATTTTCCAGATTTTCCCTCTTAAGCAGGTCAACATAGTTGACTATTGAAGTCAGAGGTGTCTTTATATCATGTGATACGTTTGTTATTAAATCAGCCTTTAATTTTTCATTTTTAAGACTCTCATTTACCGAGCTCATAAGACCCTGGCGTATATGGTTGACAGCCTCCGCCACATTTTTCTGCTGTCCATGAAACTCATTGACATTGAGTGTAGTGTCAAGCGCTCCTTCCGAAATAGCTTCAAGAGCCTCCTGTATGCGCATTATCTCTTTATTTTTTTGTGTGTGGATATCCTTTTTTTCAATAACCCTCTTTATAAGCTCATAGCCCTTGTATATCAAGCTATGTGTGCAAAGTATATTGCCTTTTATCTTCCTTACAATGCTCTGGTATAAAATAATAAAAGCCAGATCAAACAAAAAAGAAAATGTGCCGGCCGTCATAATGAGTGATGCATAGTCAAAATGCTGGTTTTTTACGCCTGAAATCACTTTTCCCATAAATACCATGAGCAGTGTAAATATCACTAGCATCACATCAGAGTATACCTTGTCAATCGGTAAATAGTATATTGTATAATCATCCTCTGATTTTCTGCCGGCCACGTTTGCCATATATGCCAGGCTCACAAAGCTGCCTACCAGGCCCGCCAGCGATATGAGTGTATATATATCAATATTTTCATGCGCATCATGCCTGAATGCATAGCCTGTGGCAAACACTCCTGTCACCATAAGTATCATGCATAGCTGATGTAAAACTATGACCGCTGCTTTTTTTCCTATCGTATACTGCTTCATTTGTTGTCCTCTATCTTATAGCCTACTCCCCAGACCACCTTCAGATAGCGTGGCTCCTTAGGATTTATCTCTATTTTTTCCCTGATATGTCTGATGTGCACAGCAACTGTATTGTCGGCGCCTATCGCCTCCTCGTTCCATATGCTCTCATATATTTCGTTTATTGAGTAGACCTTTCCCTTGTTTTTAAGGAGTAAAAGCAGGATATTGTACTCAATCGGTGTGAGCTTTACCTCCTCGCCATCCACAGTCACCTTTTTTAAATCATCATTTACCAAAAGGCCTCCGGCTTCATAAACCTTGTCTCCGGCTGCATCATTGCTTGACAGAGTGGTGTATCTGCGAAGCTGTGACTTTACTCTTGCCACAAGCTCAAGCGGATTAAAAGGCTTTGTAACATAATCATCAGCCCCCACATTGAGGCCTAAAATCTTGTCAGCATCCTCTGTCTTTGCCGATAGAATAATTATCGGCACCCTGCTTTCCTTTCGTATCTGCAGAGTAGCTCTTATTCCGTCGAGCTTTGGCATCATGACATCTATTATCATGAGGTCTATTTTTTTATTCTTCATAATCTCAACTGCCTGTATGCCGTCGTAAGCCTTCTCCACGTCGTAGCCCTCCTGCATCAGGTAAATCTCAATTGCCTCAACTATTTCCTTGTCGTCATCACAAACTAATATTGTCATATTATCCTCCTTCTATGAATTTTGAACAGAAACCTTCTCCTGCCGTTAGTCAGCTATATTTTATCAGATTATCCACTTTGTTTTTCTTAAAATCTGCTTAATATTGACCATTTTTCAATATAAGCCAAAAGCAGCCGTTCTGTTTTGAACTGCTGCTTTATATTTTTAATCAGATTTGCTAATTATTTCTATTGCCGGTTATGCTCTGCCACATCTTGTGTATTCCGTCTGTGAGTTCCTTGCCCTCCTTAGTGTTGATGACAGGTGGCTTTGCAGCCTTGGCTTCATCCTTATCATTGCTATGATTTAATCCGGCATCAGGTGTATCGTCTGCAAGCTTCACTTCACCCACTACACCATCTCCCAGGTCCTCGCCCTCAGCAAGTCCCAGTTTTCTGATATAATCCATATTTACCTTGATTTCAGTCTGTCTGTTTGCATAGATGGACTTCTCTTCATTGTCAATAGTACGCTCCTCTACAGGTTTACCTGCATTTTTCTGGCGTTCTATCTCCTTATTTCTGTCATCGATAATCTTAAGATACTTTTCCGTATCAGACAAATCCTGAAGCTGTCCCTTGAGCTCATACTGGTTAGTCTTAACTATCTTCTCCTGCTCCGCAATCTTATCCTTCATGTCCTTGCACAGCTTCTCAAGCGACTCATTGGTATCATTGATGATATCACGCACCCTCGAAAGTGCCTCATCCGTATAGATAACCGATGCTGCATACACATCCTCAGCCTTTCGACTTGCATCCCAGACTATCTGATCACCCTTCTTCCTAAACTCACGCTCTGCATGATTACGGCTCTGCTCAGTAAGCTCATACTCGTCCTGCATTGCATATATACACTTATTCAGTTCAGCAAGTAAATCTATCATCTGCTGCTTGTTTATAATTACCCTGCTCGGCTCCGGCTTATATGGCTCCGCCTTTGAGAGCATGATATGGATTTCTCTTAGTACCTTTTCTGTTTTATCGTTCGCATTCATTTTCTATTTCCTCGGATATAAATTAACATTATAACTATTCAGGGTGGTTGTGAATACTCACCACTTACCCATATTTTATATGAAAATCCGCTTCTCGTAAATAGCCAAATGAATAATAATAGCTACTGATTACAGCCATTTATAATTAAATCAATCCCGCTGCCGCATTTCTCAGCTCGTCTGCCGCATGCTTTATCTCTGCAGCCTGCTCTTCGCTCACATTTCCAGGCTTCGTCCTTGAAATAAGCTTCTTCACATATGAAAGCGATGATTTCACACTCTTTTTCTGTGCGCTGTCCATAGCCTTTCTTTTTTCCTTGTCAGCCATGACATTTTCCACCTGTCGCACAAGCGTATCAGCCTCACTTCTTGCATCAATATAAGCCTTTCTCTGTCCGTCTGTTGCCTCATACTCCTGCGCCTCGCGGATGGCCTGCTCAATCTCAGAATCGGACAAATTTGAGCTCGCGGTAATCGTAATCTCCTGATGCTTTCCTGTGCCCAGGTCCTTTGCAGAAACCTGCACAATGCCGTTTGCATCTATATCAAACGTAACCTCTATCTGAGGCACTCCTGCCGGTGCCGGCTTGATGCCCTTTAACCTGAAGTTTCCAATCAGCTTATTGTCCCTTGCAAACTGTCTCTCACCCTGCAAAACCTTTATATCCACAGATGTCTGGAAGCTTCCTGCCGTTGTAAAAATCTGGCTGTATCGTGTAGGAATTGTCGTATTTCTGTCAATAATTTTGGTTGAGACACCACCAACTGTCTCAATTCCGAGTGAAAGCGGTGTGACATCCATCAGTATAATCTCTGCCGCACTGCTGCCTGCGACAATTGCTCCACCGAGCTTGCCACCCTGTACTGCTGCACCGAGTGCCACGCACTCATCAGGATTCAGGTTGTGTGAAGGCTCTTTTCCTGTAATTCTTCTGACCTCCTCAACAACAGCCGGCACACGTGTCGAGCCTCCTACCAACAACACCATACCAAGCTCTGATGCCGAAATTCCAGCATCTGAAAGTGCCTGATTTACAGGAATAGCCGTTCTCTCCACCAGATCCTTTGTTATCTCATTAAACTCAGCCCTTGTGAGGTTCATCTCCATGTGAACCGGCTGTCCCTTTACAGTGGTGATAAACGGCAGGTTGATAGTGGTTGAGGATGAGGATGAAAGCACCTTTTTTGCCTTCTCAGCCTCCTCCCTGACACGCTGCATAGCAGTATTATCCTTTCTCAGATCCACATTCTGCTGTCTGTAAAATTCTGTGACCAGATAATTGGTGATTCTCTCATCAAAATCATCTCCACCCAGATGATTATCACCGGCTGTGGCAAGCACCTCTATCAGATTGTCCCCTATTTCGATAACAGACACATCGAAGGTTCCTCCTCCGAGGTCGTAGACAAGAATTTTCTGCTGCTGTCCGTGGTCCAGTCCGTATGCGAGTGCCGCAGAGGTTGGCTCATTTATGATTCGAAGCACATTAAGCCCAGCAATCCTTCCTGCATCCTTAGTTGCCTGCCTTTGCGCATCCGAAAAATATGCAGGAACTGTGATTACAGCGTCTGTCACTGCCTCACCAATATAGTCCTCTGCATCCTTTTTCAGCTTTCTGAGAATCATAGAAGAAATCTCAGGAGCTGAATACAGCTTTCCGTCCACCTTTGCCCTGAAATCGCTTCCCATCTGTCTCTTTATTGAGAAAAATGTCCTGTCCACATTGACCGCTGCCTGCCTCTTTGCAGCCTCTCCAACCAGTCGCTCTCCATTCTTTGTAAAAGCCACTACAGACGGAGTTGTTCTCTGCCCCTCGCTGTTAGTTATAACTACCGGCTGATTATTCTCCAAAACTGCCACACAGCTGTTTGTTGTTCCTAAATCTATACCTATAACCTTACCCATGATTTTCCTCACTGTTTTTTTATTTAAGTCTCATAAATAATTGATTTTTTTGACTTACTATTTCATCCTAATACTACTTTAAGCTTGGAAAATTCACTCGTCAAGGCATGAGGCTGTTATTTCAGAGAATGTTTATACTTTTAATTTTTAATACACAACATAACAACAAAGGCACCGCCAAAGCAGTGCCTTTGTTGATTAGTTTATAGGTTGGATTAAATGATAATTGAGGATTGCTTATTCACTTACTTTCTTTTTGAGTAATCCGAGTAATCCACATGCAATGAAGGCTCCGATTACTAATGCAACAAGATACATTAACGGATTTCCGATTGTAGGAACTACAAAGATTCCTCCGTGAGGTGCCATGAGTGTACATCCAAATGCCATTGAAAGTCCACCTGCCACTGCTGAACCGACTACACATGCCGGAAGGACATGAAGTGGATCAGATGCTGCGAATGGGATTGCACCCTCTGTGATAAATGATAATCCCATGATAAAGTTTGTAGGTCCTGCCTTTCTCTCCTCTGCTGTGAACTTGTTCTTGAAGAAGATTGTTGCAAGAGCGATTGCGATTGGTGGAACCATACCGCCAATCATAACTGCTGCCATGATATTGTAGTTTCCGGCAGCGATTGAAGCTGTACCAAATACATAAGCGGCTTTGTTTACAGGGCCACCCATATCTACTGACATCATTCCTCCGAGAAGTATTCCAAGTACTACTGCGCTTGCACCGTTAAGTCCATTAAGACCATTGTTGATAGCTGTATTTAAAGCTCCGATTGGAGGCTCAACTACAAACTGCATTATAACGCCTACCAGGAATATACCAAGCAGCGGATAAAGCAGAACCGGCTTCATACCGTCAAGACTCTCCGGAAGCTTAGAAAATACCTTCTTTAAGAGGAGCACAATATATCCTGCAACGAAACCTGCTACAAGTGCTCCAAGGAAGCCTGATGTACCGTTTGCTGCGATTGAACCGCCTACAAAACCAACTGCAAGACCCGGACGGTCAGCAATACTCATGGCGATAAAGCCTGCAAGAATTGGAAGCATAAATCCAAATGCTGTTCCACCGATTCCCTTAAACATTGCTGCGGCCTGTGTAATAGTACCGAAATTTGCTCTCTGGTCAGCCGGCAGTGAATTAAGGTCAACACTGAATCCATCTATAAGGAATGCGATTGCGATAAGGATACCACCACCAACTACGAATGGAAGCATATGTGAAACACCATTCATCAGGTGCTTATAAATCTGATGTCCAACGCTCTCCTTTCCACCAACTGATGAATGTGAAGCTTCCTTTTTACCTGATGCCTTAAATACAGGAGCATCACCGGCAGCAATTCTCTTTATGAGTTCTTCTGCCTTATTGATTCCGTCAGAAACCTGACACTCAATAACCTTCTTTCCGTCAAAGCGGTCTGTAGGTACATTTGTGTCACAGGCAACTATAACTCCTGCAGCCTTTGCAATCTCATCATCTGTGAGCACATTTTTGGCTCCGCCTGAGCCTCTTGTCTCAACCTTTACCTGATATCCAAGCTCCTTGGCTTTTTTCTCGATAGCCTCAGCAGCCATATAAGTATGGGCAATTCCTGTTGGACAGGCTGTAACTGCAACGATAAATACATCGTCCTTCTTCACCTCAACAGGCTCTTTCGCCTTTGCCTCCTTTAAAGCCTCTTTCTCATCCTTTGCTTTTTCAGCGCTATCGATGATATTTAAAAACTCATCAACTGAACCGGCATTGATAAGAGAATTTGTAAACTGCTCGTCCATCAGCATAACAGAGAGCTTGCTAAGCACCTGAAGATGCACATTATCCTCTGTGTTTGGTGCAGCGATAAGGAAAATAATCTTTGCAGGTGTACCATCGAGTGATTCAAATTCAACTCCATCCTTTACAACCATTGCTGCAAGACCTGCTTTAGTAACAGCATCAGACTTACAATGAGGAATTGCTATACCCATTCCAATTCCTGTTGTGCCTTCCTCCTCTCTTGCAAAAACACCCTTGCGATACTTCTCCACATCGGATATTTTGCCACTTTTTGCCATCAAATCAATACACTGATTCAATGCTTCGGTTTTTCCGGCAGGCGTACCATTTAAATTGATACTCTCAGCTGCCAATAAATCCCTGATTGTCATACATCATTCCTCCTATATAGAATATATTAATTATTTATATCAACCTTTTTGATACTGTTTGTTTAATTGGAAGCACTGTCCCATTTATCAATAAGTGCTTCAACCTCAGGCTTTGTAGCAAGCTCCTCAGAAAATGCACTTGCACTTCCTGTACATACTCCATAAATAAATGCCTGCTTATAATCATTTGATTTGAGGTATCCGTAAACAAATCCGGCTACCATCGAATCACCTGCGCCTACAGAGTTTTTGAGCTTTCCCTTAGGAGCCTTGGCCTTAAACTCCTGTCCATCCTCGGTCACAATCACTGCTCCGTCACCTGCCATAGAAACAAGCACGTTTCTTGCGCCCTGCTCCTGGAGCTTCTTTGCATACTTTATTACATCGTCCTTGTCTGTAATCTCAACCCCGAATATCTCACCGAGCTCATGATTGTTTGGCTTGATGAGGAATGGCTTATACGCAAGCACATTTGTGAGCAGATTTCTTGTCGCATCAACCACTATATTTATTCCGCGGCCCTCAAGATGCTTCATGATATCCATATACATTGATGAAGGCATAACATCAGGAATACTTCCTGCGAGCACAAGCACATCAGACTCCTTTAAGCAGTCTAGCTTCTCATAAAGCTTTTTAATGTTGTCCTCAGTGATTACCGGTCCCTGACCATTAATCTCAGATTCCTCATTTGAGCGAAGCTTCACGTTGATACGTGAAATACCATCCTCCACCTCTATAAAATCAGTATCGACTCCTTTTTCTCCTAAAAGTCTTTTAATCTCATTACCTGTAAAACCCGCTGTAAAACCAAGTGAAGTATTGCTCATTCCCAGATTCTTAAGAACCATGGAAACATTGATGCCCTTACCACCTGCAAAAATCTTCTCTCCAGTCGTTCTATTGACTACCCCTGTCTTAAAATCTGTTACATCAACTATATAATCTAATGATGGATTAAAAGTAACTGTGTAAATCATGTCAGACCTCCTTAATATTTTTGTATTTCTTATAACTGTCATTACTTAGTGCATTTGTAATAATTTCAGCATCTTCAAAATCAGCAAACTTGATACTTGATACCTGTGAAAACTTACTGTCATCCGCAAGAATGTATTTCTCCTTGCTATTCTCCATGGATTTCTTTTTAACCATGGCCTCCTTTATCTCAGGAGTCGTAAATCCATTCTTCACCGTAATTCCGTTGACACCCCAGAAGCCCTTCGTAAAATTGTATTTATCAAGCGTCACAACCGCTTCGTCTCCTACAATAGCCTCAGTAGTAGACTTGAACTCGCCACCCAGAATATATACTGTATATCCCCTATCGGAAATTCTCTTGGCATTAGTCAGAGAGTTTGTAACAAAAACCACATTCTTTGCAGTAATATAATCAATCATGACTGCCGTTGTAGTACCGGCATCTATATAAATAAAATCATTATCCACAATAAGTGATGCCGCATATCTGGCAATTTGTTCCTTTTCGCTGCGATTCTGCTTAAGCCTGTTGATAACCTTCTCATCCTGAGTATGGATATTCGTATTATTGGCAATCGCACCACCATGTACCTTGGTTAGATACCCCTTCTTGTCCATTGCAACCAGATCACGCCTAATTGTTGACTCAGATATATCAAGCTCATCCATAAGCTGCTGAACAGTCACACTTCCCATCGAATCTAATATATCGAGTATTTTTTTGCATCTATCTTCCGCCAGCATCTAATCCCCCCTGTTTATCAAACTATTCAAAGACTATTATTAATGTTTTCATGTTCAACTAATTTTTTTATTACTGTATCAAACATTTCAACGTTCATTTAATTTTGTAGTATAATTATATTTTCATAATCCGCCATTGTCAATCATAATCCGTCATTTATATTCACAAATAATCACACTAAAAATTGTTAAAAATTTATAAAGCAAGTTTTAAAATTGTGCAATATATGCAAATGTAACATTCATTTTTGTGCAGAATATACTATATATATCATTAATACTTGCCTAATTACTATTTTTAGTATCTTTTCTATTACTAATTTATAATTAACATTTATAGTTCAAATTGACTAATTTTGATTTGGTCACTATCCAATATTGACTGATTTTGACTGTTTTTAATCTAAATATATTGTAATTCAAAATTCATCATGCTAGAATATGTTCATCCTGGTACATATTTTCTTATTTGATTACATGATATGAGGGTCAAAAGGTACTTTGTCTCTCATTTATGATTTGATTTCATATTCTGTAATTTGACTACATGATATGAAGCTCAAAAGGTATTTTGTCTCTCATTTATGATTTAATTTCATATTCTGCAATTTGACTACATTTTAGATAATTCATGTACCTTCACAGCTACAATACTTTAATTTAAAAAGGAGGATTTTATATGAAACAGCTTAATTGGGCTACACTCGGCTGCGGCGTAATAGCTAATGAGCTCGCGCAGGCTCTCTCAAAGGAAGGGCGCACTCTTTATTCAGTTGCCAACAGGACTTACGAAAAGGCTCAAGCTTTTGCACAAAAATATGGTATTTCAAAGGTATATGACAACATTGATGACGTCTTTTATGATCCTGATGTGGATATTATTTACATATCCACTCCACACAATACTCACATTAATTATCTAAGAAAAGCCCTTTCTAATGGAAAGCATGTACTCTGTGAGAAATCTATTACTTTAAATATATCAGAGCTCGATGAGGCAATCTCACTGTCCAAGGCAAATAACGTTATTCTTGCAGAAGCCATGACTATATATCATATGCCTGTTTATAAAAAGCTAAATGAAATAATTTCAAGTGGACAACTCGGCAGACTCAATTTAATTCAGGTCAATTTCGGAAGCTACAAGGATTACAATATGACAAACCGATTTTTTAGTCGTAAGCTTGCAGGAGGAGCACTGCTTGACATTGGTGTATACTCACTTTCTCTCATCCGCTGGTTTTTCAAGGAAACGCCATCGCATGTTTTGTCACAGGTTAGATATGCTCCGACCGGTGTTGATGAACAGGCAGGTATTCTGCTAATGAATGATGCAGCCGAAATGGCAACTGTCACATTATCTCTTCATTCAAAACAGCCGAAACGTGCTACAATATCTTTCGACAAAGCATATGTGGAAATCTTTGAGTATCCAAGAGGAATGCAGGCAACTATTACATACACAGAGGATTGTCATAAAGAAGTAATCGATGCCGGTGATACATCAGATGCACTTTATTACGAAGTATGTGATATGGAAAAAGCCGTAAACTCTACATCTTCCGATGAAATAGAAAACCTCACTCACATTCAGTATACATATGATGTTATGAAAATCATGTCAGATATAAGAACTGAATGGGGTATGAAATATCCGGAAGAGGAATAATACGATAATTACTGTAAAAATACTAAGAGTTGTTTAAAAAGAGTAATATAATTCTGTTTATCAGGCTTATATTGCTCTTTTTATATAAAATAAGGACTATATCATAAACTGATATAGTCCTTCTAAGAAAGGTGACAGCCGGATTTGAACCGGCGATGACGGTGTTGCAGACCGGGGCCTTACCACTTGGCTATGTCACCATATATTATACTAAAAAACTCCCCGAGTAGGGCTCGAACCTACAACAACTCGGTTAACAGCCGAGTGCT
>ERZ1035048.25-NODE-25-length-56352-cov-11.170471_pt1 | contig 56352 bp, 44 predicted proteins | sample MGYA00520587_ERZ1035048 | MGnify/ENA primary metagenome ERZ1035048 (study PRJEB33766, sample SAMN09781693) | gut metagenome | biome: gut microbiome | host: Homo sapiens | place: Madagascar | study: EMG produced TPA metagenomics assembly of the PRJNA485056 data set... | reverse complement strand
ATATATGCTGATTTGATATGTTTGTGGACATCTGGATATAAAATTGAAAAATATCAGGAAGCATTTCGAAAAACTGTGAATTTTAATATTGTAGAAAAGCAAATGCAGGGTGATGATAGTCATAAAATTCGACAAAGTATTATTAAAAGTGTATTTGATGATAAATATAAAATTCAGGGAGATAACTTTAGGGTATATACTTCTGATGAACGTAAGGTAAGTGAGATATCAGGTAATTATCTTATAGCGGATAATGAGTTTTTTCGAGTATATACTGAATACTATACGGGATGTATTCATGATATGGAGCTTTATGTTTATCAAAAAGACAAAAGGAAAGTATTAAATGCTTTCCGAAAGAAAATTTCTTCTATCATTAAAACTGATAGGGGAATATCGGTCGATATTGCTTTGGGAAAGTAAAAGAGGATATGCGATGATAACTTTATTAGAAAAATATAACGAAAATAATATTAAAAAAATAGACTTAGACTTTAATGCGAAATACGTAGAAACTCCTAGTAATATAGGGAGTTTTTTCGAATATGATGATAAAAATAAAGTTCTATATAATGCGGAAAATGAATTTGAAGGCAGCAAAGTTTTTGAAAATATGCGATTGCAAAATTTCTAATTAGAACTTTATATTGTAATTAAGGTTATGTAGAACGATTTGAAGGTCCGAAAAGGAAAAATGCGCCCTTTTTAGTAAGCGCAAAATAATTCGACGGATTGCAACAAGTTAATTATTACCTACTTACGATTCTTTCATGTGGCTGTTCAGCTCAGGTGAAGATGGACTGCCACCTATCGTCCTTTACCATTACACTGAATAAGAGCAAGATACAATGCAGTTGATTTCCTTGATTGTTTTTCGGACGGATACCTGGAAACGGATGGTTATCAGGGATATAACAATCTTCCTGATATCAGGCGCTGCTTCTGTTGGGCGCATACAAGAAGATACTCCATTGATGCGGTTCCAAAAGGGAAGCAGTATGATTACAGCAATCCGGAAGTACAGGGAGTCTAGTTCTGTTCAAAGCTTTTTGAGTACGAGCGCAGATCACAGAACAGGAAGCACACATTTGAGCAGAGAAAAGCATATCGTCTTGAAAAAGAAAAACCGATACTCGATGCGTTCTGGAACTGGATTGACGAACAGAAGCTACGTAAGGAAAGCCGTTTCGAGACAGCGGTGAAGTATGCCCAAAACCGGATGACATATCTTGAGGATGGACACTGCAGTCTTTCCAATAACTTATGTGAGAATGTCATACGTCCATTTACAGTTGGAAGGAAAAACTGGCTGTTCAGTGCAACTCCAAAAGGTGCCACTGCCAGTGCATTGGTCTATACAATGGTTGAGATGGCAAAAGCCAATGAGCTTAACATTTATAAATACCTGACATATCTTTTAGAGCAGCGTCCAAGTGAAGACATGTAAGATGAACAGCTTGAGGAATTGACTCCGTGGAGCAAAGAAGTTCAAAATGTTTGCAAAAATTAAAATATAGTAAAACGCTTGCATCTAGCAAAGGTGATGCAAGCGTTAATTAAAATCTAGCGTTGGAATATTGAGCGTTTACAATTTAATAATTGGAAGAGGTGGAATATTATATATGTTACAAGACAGAAAGTTATTAAACCGAGATAAGATTGAGTTTGAGGCTAATCAAAAACTCATAGATTTGGAAAATATAGTTCAAGCATTAAGAAATAATAGATTAAGTGTTTTTGCTGGAGCAGGTCTTTCCGCTGAGTCAGGGTATGTAAACTGGAAACAATTAATTAGTCCTATGTGTGATTATCTTGGTTTAAATATCAATACAGATCTTACAATGATTGCACAGTATTATGAGAATGAATGTACAAGAGATGGATTGAATCGGGCTATATTTAATGAATTTTCAAAAGTCCCGATGCAAAATGACAATATGGAAATATTAGCAAGTTTACCTATTGATACATATTGGACTACAAACTATGATTCTATCATTGAGGATACACTTCGTAGGAACGATAAGATTGTCGATGTGATTGTAGAGCAGGTTCAGTATAAAAATTATACGCCGGGACGTGATGCGGTTGTGTATAAGATGCATGGTGATAAATCGAATCCAGACAAAGCAGTTATAACAAAGACTGATTATGAAGTTTATGATACATACAGAACAGTGTTTTCAAAAGGCTTAGTTATGGAACTGATAAAGAAAACGGTATTATTTATTGGATTTGGATTTTCTGATCCGAATTTAGACCGAATTATAAGTATAGTGCGTCATACTTTTGAACAGTATTCGCCTCCAAATCACTATTGTTTCATGCGAAGCGTAAGCTATAAAGATTACCTTGATGAAAAAGGAAAATTAAATGAACAAAAGAGAACTGAATTCGAACAGGATAAAAGATTGCAGGATTTAAAAGTTAGGAGTATGAGAGCTTACGGAATCCAGACTATTCTTGTGGATGATTTTACTCAAATTACAGCTATGCTTGTATACATAAGAGATAAGTTTATTTTGAACAATGTGTTTATATCAGGAGCCTTAAATCCTTCACATCCGCACAATTATGGAAGAAGATTTAATTTAAAGAAACCAGATTCTAATTTTAGGAAGGGTGAATGGTTCATCATGCACTTAGCAAAGAGAATTATTGATGATGGATATAATATTGTAAATGGATTTGGAGTCGGGATAGGTAATTATGTTGTCACTGGAGCTTATATGGGAGGAGATAAAAAAGGTGGATCAGATTATGTGTCTAAACATTTAATTATTCAGCCATTGATATCAGTTGAACAGGATATAACTACTAAGAATAATGTGCGGAGAAAGTTAATATCTGAATGTGGAACTGTGATATTTTTGTTTGGAAAAACACCTTATTATAATAAAGAGAATGATAATTTTAATTATAATCAAGTAAAGGAAGATGGGACCTATATTGAATATGATATTGCAAAAAAATTAAAGAAAAATATTATTCCAGTCGGGGAGACAGGCTGGACTTCCAAATATATTTACGATGAAGTATATTATGACGATAAAAACTATAACTATGTACTTAATGAAAAATTTAGTTGTGAAAAATTGATTGATAAAATTATGAATATGATTGAAAGTGAAAAAAAGAATAAGGAAATAATGCTAAGAGATATATTGATGCAAAGCGTATTTTCAAAATTCGGAACAATTAAGGTTTTTGTCAGTTTTTACTTTAGAGAAGCTAAAGAACAATCTGAAATTATATTTTCTGTTTTGGAGAAAGAACGAGGTATAGAGTCTGTTCGAGAGAGTGATAAGAAGGAAAATGCTGGAGAAATAAAAAAATGGATTGATCAGAAAATAAGAAATACTTCTGTAACAATTCTTTTATTAAGCAAGAACATTTCAAAAAGTGTTTGGGTAGACCGTGAGATTCAGAAAAGTATTGAAGGAAACAACAGATTTGTGTTGATTGATATTTCAAATGATAAATATGATAAAGATTTTTTAAATAAATATAAAATTGGTAAAAAAGGATTGAATGAGTTATACAAGGTTCATCATATTAAAGATGACAAAAATAATAGTGAATATGAAAATGTAGGAAAATGGGTTCATGATGCAGTGGATTTTGAACAATAAAAAATAAAAGGATACAATATGGGAATTTTGTCAAAAGATATATTTCAGGAACTATCTAATTTAATATCATTGATTGCTAACTTATGTGTGTTATTTATGACTGCATATACATTATATTTGACAGTGTTTTCGAAGAAAATAAGTTTTGTTTCTATGGGATGTGATTATAGTATGTTCTATGGAGACAAATTGTATATCTATGTCAAAAATTGTTCATTGCATGATATACCTATATGTAATGTGTTTCTTATGAAGAAATCTGATAACTATTATAATCGTATTTCCATAGTTGATTTTAAGGAACCATATATTTTGCATTTTGGACATGTCTCTAGAATAGAGTCGAAACCATTCACAGATATAATGGAATATGATGATGGTTTTGATAATCTTTTAATGAACACTTTAATTGGAATTGATACAGGAGAAAGGATTATTTGGGTTAAACCGTATAAAAAATCACCTTATTTTTCAGCTATTAGAGATTACAAAAAACATAATTTCGGTATATTAGCAGTATCAAGAAATATAATTGACGGAAAAGTAATTTCTAAGTCAATAAACTATATAATTCGAATTATAGGCGTTGATGAAAATGAGAAAAAGAAGATTAATACTATTTTTATGATTTGTGGTGTTGAAAGCGGTATTTTGAGTGCTCCTATAAATGGATGCAATGTGATAGATAAAGAATATTGTAAATCATCAAACACAATTAAAAAATATCTCTGCGAATCTTTACATATTCCTGATGATTTAATTGACGTGAAGTCGGTAGGTTGTTTGCATAATAGTTGATGCTATCTTTTGATAAAGAGAAATGTGCCTGTTTGTTTGAAATATGATGGAGGCGTAGGACTGATTTCGCAGCCCTGCATTAAAATCTACATATAGAATTCTTTATACCACTCAGCAAATTTCCTGAGTCCATCTCTCAGGCTTGTATTTGGCTTGAAACAAAAATCAGCCTCCAGAGCGCTTGTGTGTCAGCGTAGGTAACAGGTACATCACCCGGCTGCATGGCTACGAGCTTCTTGTGAGTATCAAAGTCATAGTCTGCCGGGAGTACTTCTGCTCGGATCAGCTCTTGTTGTAGTATGTCTACGAATTCAAGCAGATTTTCAGGCTGATTATTTCCTATATTGTATACAGCATATGGTGGGATTGGGAGACCGTCCTCACCATTTTTCTTTTTTCTCCCTTAATAATCAAATCAGAATCTTTATCAGAATTACTAATGCTACGATTTCATCCAACTATTCATTATACTGTGCTTATCAAGAAAGTGCGAGATAAGTAGCATTATTTTCAGAACTGCTTATAACAAGCAAATCAGACCTGGTTTGATAGGAACGTATTTGTTGATATCTGCTTGATATAATTAGGTATCGATTTTTACCATCAAATAAAAACGAAAGTCTTTTGCTATAAATGTTATTATCTAATTCTTCTATGATCAGTGAGACATGATATTTCTTTTTGAATGTCCAAGCATCAAGTAAACCGATACCGGTACCACCTTCATTTGTATGAGTAGAAGCTTCGGAAATACCAAATTTCATATATGTATCAATTTCGAAAGGAATTCCACTATCTGAAACAGAGATGGTTGGAGTTCCTTTTAGCATTTGAAGAGATAATTCAATAGAGCTAGCATGGGCACATTTAGTTGCTATTATTGCATTTTCCAATAAATCTGAAAAAAGGTGAACAAGATCCAATTCATTTGCGGTGGAATATATTGAATTAAAAAATGTACCATCAAAATTGAATTTCAAATTAATGTTATCAGCGGAAGCTTCTTTTGTCATAAAAGAAATAATTGCATCAATACCGGAATATCCTGTTTGCGGAATAGAGGTTATATTTGGTACACATTGATTTAAAAGCTCCTGCCTATATGTCTTGATTGAGTTTATTTCATCAGACAAAGATAAGCCCTTTAAACGTAGGGTATTAATATCCGATTTTTCAGTCGTCATAAGATAAGTGCATACAGAGTCGGCCATAGCATTTACGATTCTATTATCTTTATGAACGATAGCACCCAGTCTCTTATTTTCTTCCTCAAGCTTAGCTATATAGGCTTTATCTTCTGACTTGGAAGTGCGTAAAGCCTGTATTTCGAGAAGGCGCAGCTTTTCCCTATAGTTTTTAGAAATTTGTGCTCTCCACCAGTATAGGATAATGATTAGACAAATTGGAATAATGGCAGCTCTGAACCTTCGTGTTGTGTATTGGTGATATGGAGACACCTGCTCGAAAGTCATTGTTCCTAATGATATTAAGCAAATGACAGTGTTGCAGTTTACCATTCCGTTGAATATTAATGCAGATATACTTTGATACACTGGTTTTATCTTTAATATGCACATGAGTATTAATGGGTATAATGCACAAATTGTAATAGTAATTCCGGGTACATGTGTAAATGACATGTTCGAAAAAACGACAAATAACGAGCATAAAACTAGGGATACTACATTGAAAAACAGCAGATTAATAACGTATGAGGATAGTGATATACAAATCGTTGATAATGACCATTTCTTTTTGTTAAAGCATGTAAAAGCTGTAAAGCAAGCAACCGGCACAAAGTATGATATGTACGGAAAGCGAGCTTTGAAAAAGTACATAGTTAAAGAGAGAATAAGCGAAACGAATATATACTTTATGCAATTAAATATAAAATAGCTGGACGATTTATTTAATTTATCCATAAAATAGAAGCTTGTGAAAAATATGATCATGTTTTTAAAAATTGCTAATTGCATATATACTACTCTTTCCAATAAAAAACAACTGTACTAATAAAATAATAAAAAATGATTAAGTTTAGTAACCTCCTTATATAGAAGGGAGGCGTACTAATTATGCTTAAAACAATAGACAGAATATTAGAGCTATGGTCAATTATTGCAAAACTCTAATCTTAAAGCTCATTTCGGAATCTATTTGCATAATGGTAAATAAATTCAGTTAATGTGGGAACACCACGCTCGTAATTGATTACTGCCGTGTAATTGCGGGCTAGATCCTCAGGATTACCATTTGACCAGGCTCTGTTTATAGCATTTTGCATTGCTCTTTCAACACTTGCAGGCGTTTTGCCGGCATGTTTACTGGCTATTGCTCGTGAAAGATTGGGTACCGGTTCATTAGTCGCAATAATAATTGCTTCGGTTAAATATTCATAACCGATTGCCTTGGGGCTTATACCAATAGCATCCAGTTCACGATGAATACGGATGGTAAGCTTGCGATTCTGCTCGGCAGGGGAGAGTGTGGGAACGGTTGTGTCTGGTGTGGAATGTCTTTGGATGGCATTCCGCATCATACGCAGTAATTCTACAGGTTTTTGAGCTGAATAATCTCTTTCATATTTCGTTATTATAAAATCGGCTCCAAGCTGTCGTGCTGCTTCGAGAGTAACATTACTTGTATTTTGTGTGGTGATAAGAATGTATGGCAGCTTTTCTAATCCCAAATCATGTAGCTTTGATAAGAAAAATAGACCATTTCCTCCACCTTCATGTAATTCTAAATCTAAAATAATCGCATCAGGAATACAATATTGAACCATATCAAGGGCTTTATTAGAGTCATCAGTTATTCCTAAAAGATGCATATCATCAAGCTGATCTATATAATTTCTAATTTCTTCACAGGCAAATTGATCATCTTCAATAAGTAAAACTGTTAATTCGCGTTGGTTTTCCATATATATTCAATCCTCCATATGTTTTTATTGTACATTAGGATATGACAAAATACAACATAAACCAACAAAATATAATAAAAAGTACAAATGATATATAAGTTTTATAGATGGATGTGCGTGGTATAATGGTACTAAACGATTTGCACAATAAACTATTATAAAAATAATTGTCAATGGTAGATGAAAAATAATTATTAGTGAAGATATTAGGGGATGCATTATATAAGGCATGGATACAGAACATTTAGAAATAGATTCAGAGTTTTTTAACGATATAGTAGTAGATATTAAGAAAAGAAATCTTTCAAGAAATAATATGCCAAAACTTATTGTGGGAACAGGACTTTCAGTGATTTACGGTGTGCCGGGGATGAAAGCACTAGCAGAACATTTGGCTAAGGAAATTGCTCTTTCCTCTGATGAGCATTTGAAAGAAGTCTGGAAAAAACATAGTGATGTAATAAAACGTAATGGTTTAGAGGCTGGATTAGCAAATCTTGCCCAGGATGAAAATGATTTAGTGGATGCAATTAAAGAGATAACAGCACACTTTATTCTGGATAGTGAGGAAAAACTACATAGGACAATTCGTGAAGAAAATACAGGATTTTGCAAGTTGCTGGATTATTTAAGAGGTACGGTTAGTGTTGATAAAAGGATAATTGATATTATGACTCCAAACTATGACCGTATTATAGAGATTATATGTGACAGGTTAGGTATAGGTGTTATCACTGGATTTAGTGGAAGTTTATATGGCAGATTCAACAGAAATTTGTTAAAACAACCAACAGAAATGTATAATTGTAGAAATTACGCATGGATTAGACTCTTTAAACCTCATGGTTCTATCAATTGGATTAGTGAAAATGGGCAAGAATACTTTACGAACGATTATGAGGTTCTAAAGGAGAAAGCAAAATATATTGATATAGTGACACCTGGCAGTTCAAAGTATAAGGTAGGAATGACAAATAATACATTTCGGTGTATGAGAGAAGAATTCAATGAGTTGTTGGATGAAAGGACTAATTATTCACTTTTGATATATGGATATGGATTTAATGATGATCATTTTGATACTGCTATAGTTGATAGCTTTCAGAAGGATGTTCTTATTCTATCAAGAGATGTTAAAAAAGATATAATAAATAAAGCACTGGAAAAAGAGAATATAACTATATTTTACCACGAAGATGACAATGAGTGTATGATTTATAAATCCAAAAAATATATAATAAACTTGCCTGTGTGGGATATTAATCAATTTGCGGATTTGTTTATAGGATAGAAGGAGTGATTTTATGGCAGGAAATATTAATGAATACCTAATAGATACAAATTGCATTGGTATAGTTGAGAATGTAGATACTAGAAAAGTTGTGGTACAAGTTGAGAATGAAAGTGTTTTAAATACATTAAAAATCAACGATATTGTTGTTTTAGGCGGTAGCAATTCTGATGAGAAACTTATTGGAATTTTGACTAAGGTTACAAAGAAAAAGATTGATTTTGATGAAACAGAGCAGGACGAGGGCATAGTTTATTCCAGTGATTATTGTATTATTAATTTAGTCGGAAGTTTTTACAATAAATATGGCGTTGTAAATGAAAATAAATTTAAAAGAGCTATTAATACATATCCTGAAATCAATAGCAAAGTATATCAGGCTAATGAAGCTACTATGAAAATGATAATGAATGCTATAAGTGGTAAGGGAACTGAGTATAAAAGCTTAGAAATTGGACATTTTGCAAGCAATAGGGATGTGGCGGCAATATTAGATGGTAACCGTTTCTTTCAAAGACATGCATGTATTGTTGGCAGTACGGGAAGTGGAAAATCCTATACAGTTGCAAGTATATTGGAAAAGACTAATGAGTTGCCATATGCTAATATGATTGTTTTTGATTTACATGGTGAATATAACGAGTTATCGTATGCAGATCAGATTAAAATTTGTGATGAACCCGAAGGTTTACACATTCCATTATGGTTTTTTAATTATGAAGAAATACACTCTTTGTTTGTAGAATCATCGGAAGGAACATCTACAAATCAGAGGGCAGCTGTAATCAATTATATTTTGCAGACGAAAAAGAAATATATCAAAAATAACATGAGTGATGTTTCAGAAGAAATCGTTACCGCTGATACACCGGTCCCATTTTCAGCAAAGGAATTGATAGAATATTTGGAGAATCAGAATATATTAGAAGTTGAGACAGGTGAAGTTTATAAAACAGGTGATAATAAGGGACAGGCCAAAACAAAGAAAGGGCAGTACTATGATAAGCTGACAAATTTGATAACTCGTTTGAGAACAAAGATGGATGATAAAAAATATGGATTTGTATTTAACGAAGATGCTACAAAAGAGGTTGATTATTTAAATCAATTTGCTGAAAGGATTATGGGAAATGATAAATATCGAATTAAGGTAATTGATTTATCGGAGGTTCCATCTGATATGTTAGCAATTATTATTGGAATTGTTACGCGTATTATATATGATATACAGTTTTGGATTACTCCGGCAAAAGATGAGGTACGTCATCCTTTGGTGTTGGTATGTGATGAAGCTCATATTTATATGTCTAATGACATGACAAAAATGAAAGCGGTTGAGAAGAAGTCTCTTGAGATTTTTGAGAAGATTGCAAAAGAAGGAAGAAAATATGGGATTGGACTGTTGATTGTTTCTCAAAGACCAGCAGAATTAAATACAACAATTATGTCCCAGTGTAATAATATTGTCAGCCTAAAGGTGACAAATGACAGGGACAAATCAGCAGTGGCGGCAATGCTGACAGATTCATTAGTGGGAATTGTGGAAATGCTTCCGAATCTGGATGTTGGTGAATGTGTTGTTGTTGGTGATGCAATTATGTTGCCATCAAAGATTATCCTAGATAAGCCGAAAGAAAAGCCCAAGAGTGCAACTATAGATTTTTGGGATCGGTGGTACGATGGAAAACAGACCGTCTTTGATATTGATGTAGCTACAAAGAATCTGATAAAGCAGTCAAGAGATTAAGAACGTTGATAAATATGTGATGGATAATCATGTATTATCCATTAAATAAAACAATCCATCAAAAACGATGGATTGGATAGTGTCAAATGACCTATGAAAAAACTGAGCAAAAGAAAAAGGCTCAGATGAACCTTGAAAACTGTAGATCTTTTAGGTTGTGGTAGCCCACCGCCACTCTTGACGGTACGAAAAAGAACTGCTGTAGGTTAATCACCGACGGCGAAGAACTCAAGAACAGTTAGAGTTTTTCCGTCGATTACAGCAGTGTAGCAGTTCTTTTTCGTGCCATCAAGGGCACGCCGCTTTGCGGTGGCTGGGATAATTACCTCTGGCTCTGAATCTAAGAACAGTTAGCGGCTTCGCCGTGTTGCAGGTTCAGAATCGTCTGTTGACCAAGGAAGATGAGAAGCTGCCATTTGCCCAGCATCGTGTCAGCCTGAGACAGCATTTCGACTTCATTTAAGACTTTATAGTTGTTGTGTTTATGTGGTCTTAGGAAGTTGTAATAAGCAACCCAGAGGGCGAGATCATAGTTGGCTCCATCGATGTTATCAAAGCCGTTGGTTTTACGATAGGAAGCTTTGTATGTACGGTTTAAGCGTTCAATCATCTGCTTGTAAGGTCTGAATTCTTTAGAAACCTCATCGTCATTGGTGAGTCCGATTACTTGTGTGATTTCAAACTTAAACTTATCACCGAATTCATGGAAGAACTGCTGGGCGGCAAGGGGATATGCACTGTAGCCATCTGCAATGAACTTAAAGTTCTTAGGCCGTTCTTTTAGATGCCGGAAGGCCATCCGCATTGCCAGAATGCAAGGACCAACACCACGATTATCAGATACCTGATAGCCGATAACAGAGCGTTTGGCAGAATCCATGATAAACCAGATATAGGTTTTGATACCACGGATTTTGATGTATGTTTCATCGGCAGTAAATACATTGCCAGTTTTGTAATCGTAGTTGTCTACGAAAGGTTTTATGCAGGCAGAGGCGGTTTTACAATAGTTGGCAACTTGCTGGTGTGAGATGCTGATGCCGTGTATGTCCTTCAATGCCTGAGCGGTTTTACGAAGCGATAACCCAAGATTCACTTTGTAGGTAAGACAAAGAGACATGACATGCTGGTCATGTTTACTGAATTTTAGGGAAGAAGCATTCTTGGGAAGAGTGTTTAAATCCATGCGAAAGAAATCTATCTGGAATTCCCGGTAGATGTAATGGAGTTTATATTTGTTCTTGCCATAGTCCTCCTTAAGGTCTTTTTTATCAACCTTGTTTAGATTGTGGAGGTAGTAAGGACATTTTGGATTTACGCATTTGTGGACAACAAAGTGTTTGCGGTCTTTCTTATGAGCCAGCGAGTGATTGCAGTGCGGGCATTTGAGGGAGTAGGACTTTGAAAAACGGTTTTCCTCCGGAGAGAATGCGGTGGAGCATACTTTGCACAGAATCTGTCCTTTTGAACCATTATTCTTGTAGAGATAAGGCTTTGGAGCATTGCAACGTGGACAGGTACAGTTGTCATCAATATCACATTCAGAACGGCGGCTGACAGGTTTGATTTTCTTGCCATACTTCCATTCGAGGTAAGGAATGTAGTCTTTGTAATCCCATTTTTCGTAATAGATTATTTTTGTGAGCTTATCAATCTTGAATTTTTGATATTTGGGAGAATGGGAGTCATCGAAGACCCACTGCTTAAGGGGAATATATCTGCAGATAAAATTAAAAAGCCAGCAGATTTGTTTATGTTGGTATTGAATAAATAGAAGTAAATAAAGTATAATGTCCATGAGCATTGTCTCCTTGTTGATAATGGTGTTTGTGGTGAACTCATTATACTTCTTTTGGGAGGTCAATGCTCTTTTTATTTGCAAACCTTCAATAAATCAAGGTTTTAAAAGAATTTTAGAACAATAAAATGGGTAGTTTTTGACACTACCATGGATTGTAAAGAAGTCTATATATGAAAATCCTTCCTAGGATGTTTTGATATTAGAATATCCCGCTGTTTAGCAGTGGTTACGTGTGTGTATATCTCAGTGACATTGATGGAACTATGTCCTAGCATTTCCTGAATATACCGGATATCGACATCGGCCTCTAATAAGCTGGTAGCGAAAGTATGCCTGAACATGTGAGGGGTGATATGTAAATCTATACCGGAGAGAGTGCAATACTTATTTATCATCCTGCGAACAGCTTGGTCAGATAGAGGTTTGCCATTTTGGTTTGCAAAAAAATGATTGCAACTTTTAATTTCAGCTTGGAATTCAGCCTTATATTCTTCCATTATTTGAGAAACAGAATCATTGCCAATATGAATACGCCGCTCTTTATCGCCTTTACCATATATGAGGATGCTCCCATCATGTAAATTTATATCTTCGTTTTTTAATGAGCAAAGCTCAGAAATTCTCATGCCGGTAGCAAATAACAGTTCGGATACGGCTGCATCGCGCAATGCATTCCTTCTCTGATAATTAGTTTTAGCGTTGTCCCGTTGTGTATAAATGATAGTCAGAAATTTTTCTACTGTATGTAGTGGGATAATTTTGGGTAATATGGTAGGTTCACGAAAGTGCACCTGTATTTTGGAGAATGGATTTATTGTGAGGAGTTCTTTATATTCCAGATAATGAAAAAATGCTTTTATTGAGGCTATTTTTCTTTTTACGGTTTTGGGTTTATATTGTTGGTGGAGTCTGGCAATATAATCCTCCAAATTGTTTGGTGTGATTTCCGTTATTTTTTCAAGAGATGGTTCCTCAGAGAATTGTCGCAAGTCAATCCGATATGCTTTTAAAGTCTTTTCATCCAGACATTTTTGCGTCCTGCAATATTCCAAATAGTTTTCAATAAGTGTTTGTAAGTTTTCCATGATGTTCTCCTTTGTTTGGCGTTTTAAAATAAATTGATAAAATTATATCGGAAAAAGTGGTAAAATATAAATTGTTTTTTAAATACAAATCCGCTATACTATAAGCATGGTATAGCGGTTTTTACTGCAATCTGAAGAGTTATTGTGAGGTAGGGATATGAAGCTTGATTCGATAACATTACAAAATTTTAAGGGAATAGACAATCTGGAAATAAAGCTTGATAATAAGACAACGGTTATTTTTGGTGTGAATGGCGTTGGCAAGTCAACAATCCTTCAGGCTATAGATTTATTATATGCTGATATCATTGCAAAGCTGATGGGAACGGTGCGAAGTAAGACAGCCAGATTCAATGAAGATTTTATTAGCTATGGAAAGTCTGCGGCCGGTATAAAGGCAGATTTCGATTTTGGAGATGGCGAAAGCATATATTATGAGCGTACAATTGACAGGGCTAAAGGTGAAAAAAGAAATACAAGTGCTCTTAAAAAACTTACAGATAAGTTTCAATCGTTATATATACAAATGGGTTATGATGATGGCAATGGCAATTGGATAGAGGAATCGGATAATAAGAGTATGCCCATTTTTGTTAATTATGGAGTAAATAGAATTGTGCTTGATGTGCCGGTTAGGGCTCCTAAAGAGCAGTTTGTAAAACTGGATGCATTTGACAAAGCTATAGAAAGTACGATAGATTTTAGGAATTTATTTAAATGGTTCAGAAATCAGGAGGATATAGAGAATCAGATAAAGGTTAGAGATGATTCAAAATATGAAGATAAAAGCCTTGCAGCTGTTAAAAAAGCAATGTTAGCTATGCTTGATGGATTTGAGGATATTCGGATAGAGAGAAGACCTTTGGCAATGAAGGTCAATAAAAACGGCAAGTCTTTAAAGATAGATCAGTTATCGGATGGAGAAAAATGCACGATAGCTCTATTTGGTGACCTGGCAAGAAGAATGGCATTGGCAAATCCGGGTAAAGATGTGAATCCTTTGGAAGGCTCAGGTGTTGTGCTCATTGATGAATTGGATTTGCATATGCATACATCGTGGCAACGAAAGGTATTGAATGTTTTAAGAGACACATTCCCCAATATCCAGTTTATTATTACTACACATTCTCCGCAGATTTTGGGTGAGATGGATGATTCTGTCAATTTATTGTATCTGTATAATGAAGATAATGAGATCCTATTTAAGACCTATGAATCCTTTGTGGGATGGGATGCAAATGTTATTTTAGAGGAAGTAATGAATACGTCTTCAGTTAATCAGGATATCAAGAAAATGATTGATGAGATGTATAAGTGTATTGAAGATAAGAAGTATGATGAAGCAGAGAAAATAGTGGATATATTGTATAAGAAAACAAATGGTTATGCTGATGGTATTTCTAAGGCAAGGATACTGATATCAAGGGGTAAAAGACGTGAAGCAAATTAATAAAAGCAGTGCGCCTCAATGGTTTGAACAATGGAAATCAGATTTTGTAGAAGTTAATAATAGGCAACCTCATTATAAAGTTGATTTTGCAGGCAATGATAGCGAAGGAATTGAAAGAAGAAGAATGCTGCGCGAGGCTCTTATCAAGGAGCAGGGCAAAATATGCTGCTATTGTATGAGAAGAATTTACAACAATTCAGCTCATATTGAGCATTTCTTTCCACAGGAGTCCTTTAGAGATATGGATTTAACATATTAAAACATGTTTGCATCATGCAATGGAGAGGCGACAATTATCTTAGATGATGAACATTGTGGGCACAGGAAGAATAACTGGTTTAGAGATGATATGCTCTCACCAGCGGATGCTGAAGTAGAAAGGGCTTTTAAATATTCAGCAAACGGCAAAATTAGTGCTGTTAGGAATCGTCCATCTTCTAATGTTGCTCAGGATATGATACATAATCTGGGACTTGACAGTTTTCATCTTGAAAGAGATCGTAAGCAGGCTATTCAGGCATCAGAGGTGTTTGATGATGAGGACTATACGGATGATGAGCTTCGTAGTTTTATAGAATATTATTCAAATAAGAATAATGGTGAATATGAGCCTTATTGCAAAGCAATTGTTGATTGTTTGGAGGAAATGCTTTGATGGTTTTAAAGTGGTAGTGATAAAAACCAATATTGTGCTAATTTATACAAATATTGTCGATTCCATTTTTAGATACGTCTGTTTAAAATATTATCGTATTTTAAACAGACGTATTTTTTATCTATTTTAAGAAAGTACGAATGAATTTACGAGTGTTTCTTATCTGGAATTTACAAGGGCTGGAGATATGTATTATATAGATACCGCTTTAAATATAAAGTCTATCTTTGAGAGACCTGATATCCAGATTTCAGATGGCGCTGATTGTGAGTTTTTTTATATAGTCCAATGAATTATGTTGCCAAGGCATATACAAAATGCAATGTTGATGCAGATATTTTACTGAATTCATTGTACTGGTTCGAATATCAGAAACAACAAATGGCATAGTTTTGCTTGTAAATTTCATATAGAAAGAGTACTATAGTTTTAGAAGACTATGCTATTTCAGCATTGATAGTAAAAATATATCTGATTATAAGTTTACAGTAGGAAATCAGATTTTAAAACCGGTTAAGAAAGATGGTAAATATTATGTTGATTTAACAGGAATATTACTAGCCGATTATTCTAAATCATTTACTATAAATGTAAATGGAAAAGCGTTTGTTACATGTAGCGTAAATGATTATTGTAATAAAGTGCTAAATTCAAAAAATAGTAGTAATAAATTGTCCGATTTAGTGACTGCGATTTATGAATTAGGTACTGCATCAAAGTAATTAACTGGAAATTAAGGAATAAGGTTACATGGAATTTAATAAGACAAAACCAATTGCGTTAGGAATAGCATTCACTCTCGCCCTAACACCGATTCACACAATCACATATGCAGACACCAATTCAGACAGTGCATCAATAAATGTTCAGACTGCACAGACAGAATATAAATCAGGATTTGTATTCACTAAGAGCAGCTACGCTTATAGAAAAGGCGCTGATTTGACAGTATGTGTATCAAAGAGCAATCTTTCTGTGGCTTGTGATTCATATAAGCTGTTTTATATATCGGATGGAAGTGAGAAAGCGATTGACCGGAACTCATATACAATCAGAGTTCTTGGGGATGCGGTATATTTTACTTTATCCACGAATTGGCTCAGCCGGTACAGCCCTCAGGATATTGATATTACTGCTATTGCTTACAATGGAACTGCTGAGGTATCTAAGACAAATGCTAAGCTTGTTTCTGCGGATGGCTTTGATATAGACTTTGCAGCCGGAACAGTGTGTGTCAATCAGACAGAAAATATCAGAACTAACGGACAAGGCGAACTGACACAGGATACGCGGTCGCAGGCTGGCGCGAAAAAATACATATATGTAGTTGACTCAGTAATTTCTCAGGATGAAAGCATCATAAAAATATCCAATGCCGGTAATGAGTGGAAATATACCGGAATAAAGCCTGGAAAGACAAAACTCACAGTACGCTATCACTACTATTATGGCAAGGAAAAATGTACCGGTGAGAAAACTGCTGAGTATGAAGTGGTTCCTGCCACATATACACTCGATGAAGAACGTGGCAGCTCTGGTATGCTTATAAACCGCGGCGCCTCATATACATGCAATCTTAGAACAAAGCAGACAACCTATGATAAGAGTGGCAAGGCTGTAAGTAAATATGTAGATAATGTTGCATACGAATGGTATATAAGTGAAAAAGAAGAAAATGTTGCGGTAAACATAGAACAAACTGCACAGAATAAGCTTAAAATAACACCGGCAAATGCCTCGGAATCAGGAGCTTTTTGTATAGGAATAAGAGCACTTGATGCTTCCGGTAATGTTTATTTTGAAGAAGAATCAATATGGTATCTGGTAACAGATGGACAGGCAGACGGAGATCATGGAGATTCATCAGAAACTGCAAATCCGGGAAATACCTCATCCGGAAGTCAAAATACAAACACAGGAAGCGAAAAGGTAAGTGTATCGAAGAGTCAGAGTATATCCTTATTGGAGAATCATAATATCGGTCTAAATATCTACTGGAAAATGACTGGTTCTACATATGACATAGGAGACTGCATGGTCAAGTACACCTATGAAGGTGACAGCGGAACACCACACTATGTGGCATTGAACCGGAGTCCGGTTGGAGATGGCGAATCATATTGCTCAAAAATTGATATAAGCGCAGTTGAGATGACCGGAAAAGTAAATTTACAGTTACTCTCTAATAGTGGAAAAGTGCTGGATACATTTTCAACATCAGTAGAGGATTATGCCAAGAGCTTATTGGCAAGCAATACAAAAGAATATGCAGCATATAAGCCGGTGGTAAAAGCGATGTTGAATTATGGCGCTGCATCACAGCAGTATTTTGGATTTATGACATATGCATTAGCCAACAGAAGCCTTACGAATGCCGATAAGACGATACAACAAATTCCACAGGCAACGTTGAAGCAGTATGCTGCCAATTCAAGTATCCGCCAATTTTCAATGAGTGGAATACACTATTACGGATCGAGCCTTGTGGCGGGAGATGATGTAAAGCTTAGACACTATTTTAAGCTTGATTCCGGCAGAGATATATCAAATTATTCGTTTGCAACGTATGTGGGCGGAGATATGATAGGCTATGCTACACCATGTCGTTCGAAAGATAAAGACATGTATTATATAGAAGTAACTTGTACAAACAGAAATTTCTTTTCTGGCATGAGGACGATAGTATCGAATGGAAATACAGAAACTATATTGGACTATCAGCCAATGAACTACATTGCAAAAGCATATGGCAGTTCAAAGCTAACCTCTGAATTGAAGACGTTGCTGGATGCAATGTATTGGTTTGAATATCAAAAAATTAAATAAATTGTTGCATAAAATATAGTACTAGAGTATAATTCCTGACTTTGAGAGTTGAAGTTAGAGGAAATTCAGCTTGCTAAAAAGCATGCATATATAAAAGAAAATTATGTGAAGTGGAATTTTTTAGAGGCTTTTTCAGTGTCTGACGATTATAAGACAGAACCTATAGATTTCTATTTCGAATTTAAAAAGTCATCTACTTGCAGCTTGGCTGAATTGGTAAAAAAGGAACATAGATATATATGCAATGATGGGTATATTAAAGAGCATTCAATTGATGATTTAAGCGAGTGCATTGTAGTGCACAACCGTAAGCAGGCTTTGAAAATATTTGCAAATATCAATAGAATATTTGATGATTATTTGAGCAAGGCTGGGCTTGAAGGAATTGAGTATTATCGGCAGTATTTTGAAATTAGTGTAAGAAGAGATGGAATACCACAAGTATTTTTGCCATATAGTTGGACAAGCAAAGAGTATCTGATGAAGGAAGAAGCCCTTCTTTAGTTATCTGATTTACAGAAACTTATTAACTAAGTAGTCTTGATAGACTACACCATTATTATACTAGGATATAGAAAATGAAATTTAAGTTTAACAAAAAAATGGTTAGCACAATAGTGATATTGATTTTTGGCATAGCAATTACAGTTGCAGCACTGCCTGCAAAGAATATAGCGCTTGAAAATAAAACAAGCTCAGAAATAGCCACAGAGGCAGTATCAGCTACAGAGATGATATTGGATACAGAAAATACAGAGACTAGTAATGTGGAAAAGAATTCATCAGATTCCTCAAAAGACAAAGCAACAGTAGTCGATGATAAGGACAAATCTGGTGATACAAAGAATTCTGACGAAAGTTCAACAACTACAAAAGAAACGGGCAAAAGCTTGAAAGATACAAAGAGCTCATCAGAAAACACCGGTAATAATGATTCCAGGGATTCATATGAGACTGATATAATGAAAAATGATGAATCAGAAAACACTTCAGACGATGTAAATAAAACAGGTGATAAGATTGATAAAAAATCTGAAATAAACAATTCAGGAATGAATAATAATAATGAACCGAAATCTGATAACGGAGTGATAGAGCTTCCAATTATACCGATTGACTAATGTGACGTCAGTTGTGATTTTACCTACATTTGAAGAAGAAACGTAAGAGGAGTTAATACAATGGAGGAAGTCGAATGAAGACAAAAAAGTTTTTATCATTGGTGTTAAGTGCGGCTATGATATTAGGTGTGGCTGTTCCGGTGGCAGCAGAACCGGTGTCAGCAGGGCAAGGTGTTGAAGCAGAACAGCAGCCAATTGTAGAAAATAGCATTACAAGTGGATATATTCTGAGTGATTTGGATTATAATACACCGGTGTATGAACCGGATGAGGCGGTGCCGTATTCTGATGATTGGGGATATTCTGCAGATGAAACTATAGAGAACAAGTATCCGGCTAATGGAGTCAGTGATATCAAGGCGAAATATCCGTCTGTTCGTAATCAAAATCCTCTTGGCACTTGTTGGGCATTTTCGTCAATAGGTCTTGCAGAGTTTGATCTGATTAATGATGGTGCGTTTGATAAAAATATAGATCTTAGTGAACTGCATCTGGCATATTATGCATATAATTCGCTGTTAGATCCGCTTGGTGGAACAGTGGGGGACTATGCAAAGTACTATATGAATAATACAAGTGTTCAGTATGGTTATCTCAATCGTGGTGGAAACTATTTGATGGCGGCACGCAGAATGGGACAGTGGTGTGGTCCGGTAAGCGAGAGTGATGTACCATATAGTAAGGTGGCAAGCAACGGATATACAGCAAGCACTATTGATACTTTTCTTAATACAGGGTTATCGGATGAATATGCTTATTCAAAGGATAAGGCACATCTGGAAAATACATACATGATTAATATCAAGGAAAATGCATCAGATGTGAAAAAAGCCATAAAAAAATATGGTGCAGTGGGAATTATGTATAGTCATAATGATACCGGATATCATTATATAAATAACAGTTATAATGATAAAACAGATAACAGAGCAGGTCATGCGGTAATGGCTGTTGGATGGGATGATAACTATTCTAAAGATAATTTCAGAGATGGTGTTAAACCTGAAAAAGATGGTGCATGGCTTATTCGTAATAGTTGGGGAGACGGAACCGGTTCATATTATGATCAGAGTTATTTCTGGATGTCATATGAAACGTTTTCTTTATCCGATACGGCTTGGGTGTTTGATTTTTCTGCTAATGATGGATATGATAACAATTATCAGGTTGATGGAGGATTAAATGTAGCCCATCAAAGCGGTTACAGGAAATTGGCCAATGTTTTTACTACTCAGATAAAACAGGGAGTATCTTCTGAGGACTTAAAAGCAGTTTCCCTGTCTATTACATCTAAAACAAATGTGAATTATACAATAGAGATTTATACAGATTTAAAAGATAAGACAAAGCCAACCAGCGGAACAAAGCAGGAGACTGCTACCACTACAGGGCAGACAACCTATGCCGGAGTATATACCATTCCACTTAAAACAGCGGTTAATCTGAAGCCTGGGACAAGCTATTCGGTTGTAGTGACTACTGATACACCTGCCATTGACATTGAGGCAGCGATGACAGGTGATGTAAATTATAATAATGAAATGGTGTGGGAGAATCATGCGTCAAGTGATAATACGGCAAGCTATTATTTCTATGGGACAGGGTTGGCATATTCCCGCAGTTGGAATTATCAGAATACGCATGGAAATTTCTGTATTAAAGCATTTACTGCCAATAATGTAGAAAAAGATTCTGAGAAGCTTGTTGGCAGGAGCCTTACTTTAAAAGACAATATTGATATGAACTACTATATGGAGCTTCCTGAAAGTATCAAATCAAACAGCAACGCATATATGGAGTTTACGGTGAATAATAGCCAGCCATATAAGGTCAGCGTAAACGATGCAATCTCTGTTGAGAAAAACGGAAAGGTTATATATAAGTTTGCATGTCCGCTAAATGCTGCACAGATGTCAGATACGGTTAAAGCCAAAATGGTGGTGGATGGTAATAGTGGAAATGAATACACTTACAGTGTAAAAGAATATGCCACCGAGCTCCTGTCAAAATCAAACGAGTATCCGGTGGAGACCATTAAGCTTGTGAAGGCACTTTTAAACTATGGAACCGCAGCGCAGAACTTCTTTAAATATAACACTGATAAGCCGGCAAATGCTGGTTTGAGCGATACAGATAAAGCTGTAGCAGCGGCTGATTTTGAGGAATATAAGGCTGTTATTAAAACAGATAGTGCAAATAGTCAGAGTAATGGACTGACATATTACGGAAGCTCTCTGATATGTAAGTCGGAGATGACGGTAAGACATTATTTTATGGTGAACGAAGGCTGTGATATAAACAATTACAAGTTCAGCTATGTTAATGCAGATGGCAATGAAGTCAGTCTGACACCTAAAAAGGCTTCAGATGGGGTGTATTGTGTAGATATAAACGGAATAATGGCACGCAACCTGAATTGTAATTATGCATGCAAAGTCATCGAAAAGAATAAGGGCTGTATTTTCGAGCTGGACTATGGTCCGTTCAGCTATTCACAGAAGGTCATTGATAGCGGAAATTCATCTGAGGAATTAAAAAATCTGGTGAATGCGCTATATTGGTATTGGTATTATGGATATAGAAATTAAAAAGACTGCATAATTAAAACTACCGCAGAATTTAACGCTTTAACTAAGCTAAATTCCTGCGGTGGTTTCTTTTGTGCTTATCGGCTTAACAAGCTTATCGTTTGTTGTGCATCATGTTCGATAAGTAGATCTATAATATGATCACATGAAATAATCAATGAAATAGAAAGAAATGATACACAAACCCAATAATTGTTAATTAAATTATTGAAACACGCATAATAAAATAGTAATATGGAACTATAAGTTATCAATAAACTGAAACAATGCAATGCTGTTTTATAATGGCAGAAGTCGGGAGGAACAACGTATGAACAAAAGACTAATTAGCCTTGTTTTAACATTCATTATGTTGATTACAATGGTTCCAGCAACTATTGTAGAGGCAAGTGGAGTAACGACAATGGAAAGAGTCAAAGCTTCGAGCAACCAATCAGAGGTCACGAAACCGGAGAAAAATACTATCTATGCGGTAAATCCACTGTATGAGGATGTTATCAGCATTGATGATTTAAAGAGGAAGCTTGACTCCGAAAGCTCAGATAAGGAGTCTGCAGATGGCGAGCAGCTCTTTGGGTCATCCACAGGACAGTATTTTTCGGATTATGACAGTGCCGTTTTATATCTCAGAAAGCAGATGGTTAGCAGAGAAACGGAAATAAACTTGAATTTTCCGGAATCTTGGTTTACTTCACACAAGGATGGGCTATATTGGGATTTATTATATGATGCAATGAAGTGCGATGAAAGCTCTACCGGACAGGAGGGGGATGCACTTTTGTATGGATATGCAGGCTGTAATGTTTCATACAGTACTGCAGGATATATAAAATATACCATGTCATATCATTCTAATGCAGAGCAGGAAGCAAAGCTGACAGAGGCTGTGGCTGTGGCAATGACGAAACTGCAGCTTAATGGACTGAGCGAAGCCAAAAAGATTATAAAGATTCATGACTATATCTGTAATAATGTCGATTATGCCTACAATTCAACTGAGGAGCAGATATATACAGCCTATGGCGCTCTTTGCACCGGAAAAGCTGTCTGCCAGGGATATGCCGTGCTTTTCTACAGACTGTGCAAGGAAGCAGGGCTGTCGGTTAGAATTATCAGCGGTACCGGCAATGGAGGAACGCATGGGTGGAATATAGTGCGAATCGGCAGTAAATACTATAACGTGGACTGTACCTGGGATGGACAGGATGCGGACACCTATAATGAGTACCTGTTGAAATCAGAAGCAGACTTTAGGGATCATACCCGCGAATCATGGAAGGTGGCAGACAGCCACTATCTGGACTATACGTCAGCTGAGTTTAACACACAGTATCCTATGACTGAAAAATCCTGGGATGAGTCGGATGATAGCAGCGACTCTGTAGAAACTACATATGCACATAGCGAAGAGGCTACATCGGGTGGTGTGACACTAAAAGCAGAATGGAATGATCCGGTACTTGGACAGCCGGCCACATTCCATGTGTCTGCAACAGGCGGATCAGGAAACTATAAATTCCGAATGGATGCACCGAGCTATTCGGACCCAAATCAATGGGCATTTGAATCAGTAGCGGATCCAAGCCGCGGTGAGTGGATTGATTATACATCGGAGTGTGCTTCAAGCGATTATACATTTACCATGACTGCTACCGGTACCTATAATTTTAAGTTTTATGTGATGGATAAAGCAGCAAATTTATACTATCTGCGAGTGAATTTTAATATAAGTGTATCGGATGATAAATACCCGAGTGTTGACTCGATTGTCCGGTCTGCAGTAGCTGAGTGCAACAGCAAGACTGATGGCTCAGAGTATGAAAAAGCTCTGTGGCTGCATGACTGGCTGCTTGACCAGCTTGAGTATGATAAAACCCTGAAATGGTCTTCGGCTGAGAGTGCGCTGACCAGAGGGCTTGGCACCTGTCAGTCGTATGAGAGTGCATATGCAAAGCTCCTTACTGCAGCAGGAATAGAAAACAGCGAGACAAGGGATACCTATGATGGACACACCTGGAATGCAATGAAGCTGGACGGACAGTGGTATCAGACGGACTGCACCTGGGATGACAGCAGCGATAACTGGTATAGCTTTGACCAGAGACATTTGTATTTTGGGCTGACGGATGAGCTGATGGCCATAGCACATCCGGGTCATAGCAAAATTTATACCAAAGACGACTATAATACACGTTCAACAAGCCTTGCCGACAACTATTTTGTCAGGACAGGAGATGCTGCAAAGTGGGCAAAAGCATACTCAGACAGGATTCAGAAAAATCTGGATGCAGAAAAGACCGAGTTTGAAATAACAGCTGACAATTCTTCTTATCCGCCGAGTATTTCAGGTATTCAAAATGGTATTATAGCGTATGCTATAAATCAGCTGGCATGGACGACAGACAAGGCAGCGGTAACCTTAAATGCAACAGGAAGTGCAAAGAGCTTTACATTTACAGCGGAATACGCTTCAAAGAGTCCTGAGGTCAGCTTGTATGGCAGAAGCATAACCCTTAAAGACAACATCGATGTAAACTATTACATGGAAATGTCTGATTCGGTGTTTGAGCATGATGCTTATCTGGAATTTAAAATCGGTGGTCAGACATATAAGCTTAATGCGAGTGACGCCGCTGAGGTAAATGAGAATGGTAAAACCTTATACAAGTTCTCATGTCCGGTGAATGCGGCACAGATGTCTGATACTATCGAGACAAGAATAGTGATTGATAACAATACTAAGGAAGAGTATTCCTACAGTGTAAAAGAATATGCCACCGAGCTCCTGTCAAAATCAAACGAGTATCCGGTGGAGACCATTAAGCTTGTGAAGGCACTTTTAAACTATGGAACCGCAGCGCAGAACTTCTTTAAATATAACACTGATAAGCCGGCAAATGCTGGTTTGAGCGATACAGATAAAGCTGTAGCAGCGGCTGATTTTGAGGAATATAAGGCTGTTATTAAAACAGATAGTGCAAATAGTCAGAGTAATGGACTGACATATTACGGAAGCTCTCTGATATGTAAGTCGGAGATGACGGTAAGACATTATTTTATGGTGAACGAAGGCTGTGATATAAACAATTACAAGTTCAGCTATGTTAATGCAGATGGCAATGAAGTCAGTCTGACACCTAAAAAGGCTTCAGATGGGGTGTATTGTGTAGATATAAACGGAATAATGGCACGCAACCTGAATTGTAATTATGCATGCAAAGTCATCGAAAAGAATAAGGGCTGTATTTTCGAGCTGGACTATGGTCCGTTCAGCTATTCACAGAAGGTCATTGATAGCGGAAATTCATCTGAGGAATTAAAAAATCTGGTGAATGCGCTATATTGGTATTGGTATTATGGATATAGAAATTAAAAAGACTGCATAATTAAAACTACCGCAGAATTTAACGCTTTAACTAAGCTAAATTCCTGCGGTGGTTTCTTTTGTGCTTATCTGCTTACAATGCTAATCACGGAAGACAAGACCGCCTTTCTGACATATGTGACAAAGTATTCACTGCTCTCTGATAAAAATATGCTGTCATTTTCTCTTAATAATGACAGTATGATGGTCTATGGCTGGACACTCAAGATTATAAATAATTGTATTTTACAGGGTAATCCGCTATACGAGATATAAGTGTAACGGATTATTTTTATGCAATTTTACCACTTCACCGCATTAAAATTTAATATTTTTTTTACAAAATGTGCAAAATATAACAAAAAGTACTGGACAAAATGTCCTATATAAGGTAAAATGCATATATGCAATCAAACAGCACATTTGAAGGTTGTGCAGATAGTATTGGGTATATTTTACGAATTGGGGGGATTTTTCATGAGAATATATCATGCTAAGGATTATGCTGATATGAGCAGAAAAGCTGCAAATATTGTATCCGCACAGGTGATTATGAAGCCTAATTGTGTATTGGGACTGGCTACAGGCTCTACACCTATCGGCTTGTATAAGCAGCTCGTTGAGTGGTTCAAGAAGGGGGATTTGGACTTCTCAGAGGTTATGACGGTGAACCTTGATGAGTACAAGGGATTAAGCCGTGAGAATGACCAGAGCTACTATTATTTTATGCATCAGAATTTGTTTGATCATGTGAATATTCCGGTTGAGAATACTCACCTGCCAAACGGCATGGAGCCGGATTCACAGAAGGAGTGCAAGCGCTATACAGAGCTAATTCAGTCTCTTGGCGGTGTTGATTTACAGCTTCTTGGTATCGGGCACAATGGTCATATCGGTTTTAATGAGCCGGGCGAGTCTTTTGACAAGCAGGTACACTGTGTGAATCTGACAGAGTCTACTATTGAGGCCAATAAGCGCTTCTTTGCATCGGCTGATGATGTTCCGAAGCAGGCTTATACAATGGGCATCAAGACCATCATGCAGGCTAAGAAGATTCTTATTGTTGCAAGTGGTGAGGATAAGGCAGAGATTGTGCACAAGGCTTTCTTTGGACCGATTACACCACAGGTGCCGGCTTCTGTATTGCAGCTGCATAATGATGTTACGCTTGTAGCGGATGAGGCTGCACTGAGTTGCTTGTAGATGTTTTTTAGTTGAGAAGGTGCATGTATATGATAATAAAAAATGCAAGGGTATTTACAGAGAATGACAACTTTATGCAAGGCGATGTTGTCGTTAAGGATGGCCGTTTTGACAGTGTTTTGGAGAGAACAGCTGACACGGACGCGGCTAATGACAGCGCATCGCAGGAGATTATAGATGCATCAGGTCTTATCATGATACCGGGTCTTGTGGATATTCATTTTCATGGATGCAAGGGAGCCGATATGTGTGATGGCACCGCAGAGGCGCTTGATGTGATTACAGCATACGAGGCTTCTATCGGAGTGACGAGCGTGTGTCCGGCTACTATGACCATTCAAAGGGATGAGCTTTTGAGTGTCATGAAAAATGCCGGTGATTATACTTATCATGGTGGTGCACATCTTGTAGGTATCAATATGGAGGGACCTTTTATCAGTCCTTCTAAAAAGGGAGCACAGGCGGCAGAGAATATCATGCGATGTGATTATGATTATTTCTGCGAGCTTCAGGATGCGGCCCATGGCTTGATAAAGCTTGTAGATATCGCTCCGGAGGAGCCGGGTGCGATTGAGTTTATAGACAAGGTAAGAGGAAGTGTTGTGGTTTCAATAGCACACACAGCGGCTGATTATGACACAGCGGTAGAGGCTATTGAGCATGGTGCAAGCCATGCCACACATTTGTATAATGCGATGCCACCGCTTCATCACAGGAATCCCGGAGTTATCGGGGCTGTGAGAGATTCAGAAAAGTGTCATGCAGAGCTCATTTGTGACGGTGTGCATATTCACCCGTCGGTTATCAGGGCGACATTTGCCATGTTTGGGGCTGAGCGCATGATTTTAATAAGTGACAGCATGAGAGCCACAGGGCTTGAGGATGGTGAGTATACACTCGGTGGACAGGCCGTGACAGTCAGAGGTCCGCTTGCCACACTCCATGATGGGACAATTGCCGGTTCGGCAACCAATCTGATGGATTGTATGCGTTTCACAGTAAGGCAGGCAGGTATTCCGCTTGAGGAGGCAATTATGTGTGCTACAGCCAATCCGGCTAAGGAGATTGGCATCTATGATGAAGCAGGCAGCATTTCTGCAGGAAAGAGAGCAGATTTTGTGCTTCTCAATGATGATTTGGATATTGTGAGTGTGTATATCGACGGAAAGGAGATATCATGTTAGGTTTTTTTAAGAATAAGTCAAAGGGAAAGGTGATCTGTTCTCCGTGCAACGGCAGAGTGGTTCCTATTACAGAGGTTCCGGATCCTACTTTTTCTGAGAAGATATTGGGAGACGGCGTGGCCGTGATTCCTTCTGAGGGCAGGTTTTACGCTCCGGCGGATGGTGAGGTGACAGCTGTATTTGATACGCTTCATGCTTTTACCATGACGACCACTCAGGGAGTTGAGCTGCTTTTGCACATTGGCCTGGATACAGTGATACTAAAGGGTGCTCCTTTTACATCACATATTTCTGTTGGTGATCAGGTGAAGAAGGGCGACCTTTTGATGGAGGCTGACCTGGAGCAGATTAAGGCAGCAGATCTTAATGTCATTACTCCGGTTTTAATTGGCAACACTGCTGATTATAGTGAGATAAAGATGCTCAAAGAGGGGGATGTATCCGCCGGTGATGAGATTTTAAGTCTCGCGTAGATTTGAATATAATTATATAATAATAACGAACTTTATTGGAGTATCTCCAGTTTAGTATACATAATGTAAAGGAGGGGAAATTTATGAAATTTCTTCAAAAATTGGGTAAAGCTTTAATGCTTCCCGTAGCAGTACTTCCTATCTGTGGTATCCTCATGGGTATTGGATATTTTTTATGTCCTGCAACCATGCAGGGTGGTGACATCGAGGGAGTGCGTAATTTAATAGGTCTGTTTTTAGTTAAAGCAGGGGGCGCTTTGATTGATAACATGGCCATCCTTTTTGTAATCGGCGTTGGTGTCGGTATGTCGGAAAAGAACGACGGTACCGGCGGTATTGCAGCTTTAGCTTCATGGCTGATGATGACAACACTCCTGTCTACAGGCTTTGTTACAACAATCATGCCATCTATCGCTGACAGCGCTACAAAGACACTTGCATTCGACAAGATTGCAAACCCATTTATCGGTATCTTAGCCGGTATTATTGGTTCTTTGTGTTACAACAGATTTAAGGATACAAAGCTTCCTGACTGGCTGTCATTCTTCAGTGGCAAGCGTTGCGTAGCAATTATCGCAGGTGTTGTTTCAATCCTTGTATCTGTAGTATTACTGTTTGTATGGCCATTACTTTTCGGTGCTCTTGTAGCTATCGGTAAAGCAATCGTTGGTCTTGATGTAGTCGGCGCAGGTATCTATGCATTCCTGAACCGTCTGTTAATCCCTACAGGATTACACCACGCATTAAACAACGTATTCTGGTTCGATACTATCGGACTTGGAGACCTTTCTCATTTCTGGGCAGGCGAGACATCAAAGGATGTTTCATGGAGCCTCGGAATGTACATGTCAGGTTTCTTCCCATGTATGATGTTTGGTATTCCTGGTGCTGCACTTGCCATGGTTAAGTGTGCAAAGACTGCTAAGAAAAAGGCTGCCATCGGTATCCTTGCTTCTGCAGCTATATGTGCATTCATCTGTGGTGTTACAGAGCCTTTCGAGTTTGCATTTATGTTCCTTGCTCCTGTTCTCTATGTGATTTATGCTTTACTTTATGGTATTTTCACAATGATTACGGTAGCTCTTGGATTTAGAGCAGGCTTCTCATTCTCAGCTGGTGCGATGGATTTATTATTCTCATCTTCACTTCCGGCTGCAGCAAAGACATGGCTCATCATTCCTCTTGGAATCGCAGCTTTTATCGTATTCTACATTGTATTCTATTTCGCTATCAAGAAATGGGATCTTAAGACCCCTGGTAGAGAGGACGATGATGTCGAGGCAGAGAAGAAGGCAGTGCTTACTAACAATGACTACACAGCAGTAGCAAAGACTATTCTTGAGGGCTGCGGTGGCAAAGACAATATTGCAAGCATTGACAATTGCATCACAAGACTCAGACTTGAGGTTAAGGATATCACTCAGGTTGATGACAAGAAGATTAAATCTGCAGGTGTTGCAGGCGTTATGAAGCCTGGCAAGAATTCTGTTCAGGTTATTATCGGAACCAAGGTTCAGTTTGTTGCGGATGAGTTTTCTAAGCTTTGCGAGTAGATTTGTTCTGCAATATAGCAGTGCTGATTCACATTAGGTGATTCACATAATTTCATAATACATGATTTAAAGCCACACCGGGTGTTATGCCTGGGTGGCTTTTTTAGTTGGTTCGAGCCGTAAGCTCCGTCCGGTTGTGGTGCACACGGACTCTCGTTTTCGCTATGCTGCGCTGTTAAGATACTGTACGGATTATGCCTTTGAGTTTTTCTAGGCTTGACGAAACCGTCGAAACGCGCCTTCCATGGCGCGGTTCTCCTTGACTTGCCTTCCTTGGCAAGTCATTTCTGCTCTTCATGGGCATAATCCTACAGTATCTAACCAGCTTCGCTATGCGCTCTCACGAGAGTCCGTGTGCACCACGACCGGGCGGGGCTTACGGCCCTTACGCTGTGGTGGTAATCCACCTAGGAGAGCGTCGCTGGTCATACTGTTAGGTGTGAACAGTAACTGTCCAAATAGTGGGGAATGTATAGCTTTACAGCAAGGGTTGAAAAACAAACAAATGTTTGCTATAATAAACGAAGAGAGGAAATAAAAGTATATTATGTTTAGTAATTTAAGTATTCATTTAATTTATTGTAATTAGGGAAAATCCAATATCAATCGATTGATAGAAAGAGTGATTTTATATGAACATATGGCTAAAGTTAAGGAAAACAGCTGCAATTACACTATGTGAGTTACTTGCAATTGCTACAATTTTTACAGGCTGTGCCTCCACTGATTTATCCGGCACTGAAGGTGCCGGGCATGCCGCAGGAGCTGTAGTGGCAGGTGAGGATTCTTCCGGTGCTTTAGGCAGCAAGGATAAAGCGGATGGGCCGCAGGAGGATCTTGTAAACAACAATTCCTACGTTTCCCTCGATGCGATTCCGGCATATGATGGCAAGGCATACGTGGCTGTCAACAATAATGAGCCTTTTTTTACGGACAGCGATATGACTACCACTGCTTTTGAAAATTACAGTGATTTGGATTCACTTGGCAGATGCGGTGTGGCTTATGCCAATATCTGCAAGGATATCATGCCGACTGAGGAGCGTGGCAAGATAGGCATGATAAAGCCATCAGGCTGGCATACGGTGAAGTATGATGTGATAAAGGACAGGTATTTATATAATCGCTGTCATCTTATTGGCTATCAGCTTGCCGGGGAGAATGCCAATCCGAAGAATCTTATTACCGGTACGAGATACCTGAATGTGGAGGGCATGCTTCCGTTTGAGAATCTGGTAGCGGATTATGTAAACAATACAGGAAATCATGTGCTTTACAGAGTGACTCCGATGTTCTCTGGCAGCAATCTTGTTGCAAATGGTGTTCTCATAGAGGCAAAGTCGGTTGAGGATAACGGTGGCGGCATACTTTTTAATGTCTATTGTTATAATGTGCAGCCCGGAGTCGGAATAAACTATGAGAATGGTGACAGCTGGCTGGATGGCACCACTCCGCAGCAGAGTGCTCAGACGGATACACCGCAGAATGAAGGCTCGCTGAGCAGCGCTGGAAGCGGGGCAGTAGAATCCGGCTCTTCAGGCAGTACAACAGGAAGTGCATCATCAGGTTCAGACAGCTCAGCAGCAGAAAATAGCACTGCAGATTCCTCAAACAGCGAGACGATGGTTCATATCACTGCAACCGGCAAGAAATATCACCGTGCGGGCTGTCGGACCTTGAAAAAGAGTGACACAGAGGTAACGCTTGATGAAGCAAAATCCATGGGGTTGTCTCCGTGCGGCATTTGCAATCCACCACAGTAGATGTGCATTAGCATTTGCAATCCGCTACAGTATATGTGCATTAGCATTTGTAATTCACTGCAGTATATGTGCATTAGCATCTGAAATCCACCACAGTAGATGAACATTTGCATTTGTAACCTTTCACCGCAGATGCTCGTTAGCTTTGCAGTACAACCAAGTTTATTGAAGAAACTAGGAAGAAACCGTGCAAATGAAAATACTGTCACAGAGTAAGGGCTGCAAGCCACGACACCGCCAGGGCATACGTATATGTTTTGATTGAGCGAATTGCGAAGCCGATTAGATACTGTAGGATTATGCACATGAAGCACAGAAATGACTTGCCATGGAGGGCAAGTCAAGGAGAACCGCGCCACGGAAGGCGCGTTTCGACGGTTTCGTCAAGCATAGAAGAATAAAAAGCATAATCCGTACAGTATCTTAGCGGCAAAGCGTAGCGAAAGCAAAGCATATGCGTGTGCCCTAACGGTGCCGTGGCTTGCAGCCCGTATAATTGCCATAAACCCTTGACGATTGCAAAACCGAAAAGTATAATAGAATAGCTAATGAATTCAATATTTTAATATAGATGGAGGAAACCAAATGGCACTGAGCAAAAAGCCGGTCAACGGCATGAAGGATATATTACCTGCAGAGATGGAAATCCGTGATTATGTGACAAGTGTGATCAAGGATACATACAGAAGCTTCGGATTTACACCGATAGAGACACCATGCATGGAGAATATAGCAAATCTCACAAGCAAGCAGGGCGGAGAAAATGAGAAGCTGATCTTCAAGGTAATGAAGAGAGGCGAGAAGCTGAATCTGGAGACAGCAAAGGAAGAGTCGGATGTAGTAGACTTTGGAATGCGCTATGACCTTACAGTGCCACTTTCAAGATATTATTCAAACAATGCCAACAACCTGCCATCGCCGTTTAAGGCACTTCAGATGGGCAGTGTGTGGAGAGCAGACAGACCTCAGAGAGGCCGCTACAGACAGTTTACACAGTGTGATATAGATATACTCGGAGAGCCAAGCAATCTGGCAGAGATAGAGCTGATTACAGCAACTACTACCACAATCGGAAGACTCGGCTTCGAGAACTTTGAGATAAGAATCAACGAGAGAAGAATCCTAAAGGCAATGGCTGCTTACAGTGGTTTCGCTGAGGAGGACTACGACAGCGTATTTATCACACTCGATAAGATGGACAAGATAGGAGTGGAAGGCGTTGCAAGTGAGCTTGCACAGGATGGCTATCCACAGGAAAATATTGACAAATATCTTGATTTGTTTAAGCTTTTGGAGCAGACAAGGGATGTCACCGAGGGTGTAAATATACTTTCAGAAAAGCTCGGTGAATATTTAGACGAAGAAGTGGTTACAAATATGACAGAGATAGCTACTGCTGTCAATGCCACAAAGGGAGCAAAGTTTGAGCTCGTATTTGACCCTACACTTGTTCGTGGAATGAGCTACTACACAGGAACTATTTTTGAGATATCAATGCCTGAGCTTGGCGCAGCCTGTGGCGGTGGCGGACGATATGACAAGATGATTGGAAAGTTCACCGGAAATGATGTACCGGCCTGTGGTTTTTCAATCGGTTTTGAGAGAATTATCCTGCTTCTCATGGAGAGCGGATTCAAGATTCCTGAGAGTCCAAAGAAGGTGGCTTATCTGGTTGAGAAGAAATATCCGGCAGACAAGCTTGTTGATGTCATGAACCAGGCAAAAGACGCAAGAGCAAACGGACAGCAGGTGCTTGTTGTGCGCATGAACAAGAACAAGAAATTCCAGAAGGAGCAGCTTATGAAAGAGGGCTACGAGGAGTTTGTTGAGTTCTTTAACAGATAGGAATCTGATAAGCAGCAGATTAGCTGTGTAGCAGCGGTACCAAACAGTTATTAGAATAAATATATAGTAGAAATATAAGGAGTATAAAATGGCAGAATCAATGCAGGGCTTACATAGAAGCCATAGATGTACAGAGGTATCAAATGCCAATATCGGTGAGAAGGTCACCGTGATGGGCTGGGTACAGAAGAGAAGAAATTTAGGAAGTCTCATTTTCGTAGATCTAAGAGACAGAAGCGGAATACTTCAGATAGTATTCGGTGAGGAAAATGTAGGTGCAGAGGGCTTTGAAAAGGCAGGTACCTTAAGAAGTGAGTTCGTCATCGCAGTTGAGGGAACTGTTCAGAAGAGAACAGCTGCTGTCAATGAGAGCTTAAAGACAGGTGATATCGAGGTTATCGCTACATCAATCAGAGTGCTTTCAGAGGCACAGACACCTCCATTCCATATTGAGGAGAATTCAAAGACCAGCGAGGACATCAGACTTAAATACCGTTATCTGGATCTTCGCCGTCCTGATATCCAGAGAAATCTCATGCTCAGAAGCAATGTGCTTCGCGTGATGCGTGACTTTATGGCAAACGAGGGCTTTTTGGAGATTGAGACACCAATCCTTTGCAAGTCTACACCGGAGGGCGCCAGGGATTATCTCGTGCCAAGCCGTATACACCACGGACATTTTTATGCGCTTCCTCAGTCACCACAGCTCTTTAAGCAGCTTCTGATGGCTTCAGGCTATGACAGATATTTCCAGATTGCACGATGCTTCCGTGATGAGGATCTGCGTGCAGACAGACAGCCTGAGTTTACACAGGCCGATATGGAGCTTTCATTCGTAGATATCGATGATGTAATCGAGGTAAATGAGAGACTGTTAAAGCACCTTTTCAAAGAGGTTATCAATGTGGATGTTGAGATTCCGTTTAAGCGTATGCCTTGGCAGGAGGCTATGGACAGATTTGGTTCTGACAAGCCTGATACACGCTTTGGTATGGAGCTTTGTGATGTTTCGGAAGTGGTAAAGGACTGTGGCTTTGGAGTATTCACAGGAGCTCTTGAAAACGGTGGCTCTGTCCGCGGTATCAATGTAGAGGGACAGGCAAAGATGCCTCGTAAGAAGATTGACAAGCTTGTAGAGCACGCAAAGGGCTGTGGAGCAAAGGGACTTGCTTATCTGTGCATCAATGAGGATGGTACATACAAGTCGTCATTTGCCAAGTTTATGACAGAAGCTGAGCTTGATGCACTTGTTGCAAAGATGAACGGAAAGCCGGGAGATTTACTCCTTTTCGCAGCTGACAAGAATAAAATCGTATGGAATGTACTTGGAGCGCTTCGTCTCATGCTCGGAGCTGAGCTTGGCCTGATTGATGAGAACAAGTACAATTTCCTCTGGGTAACAGAGTTCCCACTCCTTGAGTGGTCTGATGAGGAAAACAGATTTATGGCAATGCATCATCCATTCACTATGCCTATGGAGGAGGATTGGGACAAGATAGACTCAGATCCGGGCGCAGTTCGTGCAAAGGCATATGATATCGTACTCAATGGTACAGAGCTCGGTGGAGGCTCAGTGCGTATCCATCAGGATGACATCCAGGAGAAGATGTTTGAGGTGCTTGGCTTCACAAAGGAGCGCGCACATGAGCAGTTTGGATTCCTGCTTGATGCATTCTCATATGGTGTACCGCCACACGCAGGACTGGCCTTTGGCGTTGACCGTATCTGCATGCATATGCTACATACAGACAATATCAAGGAGGTTATTGCATTCCCTAAGGTAAAGGATGCTTCGGACCTCATGTCAGAGGCACCCGGAACTGTAGATCCAAAGCAGCTTGAGGAGCTTGGAATAGCTGTGGCTGCAGAGGAAGATGAGGAATAACACTATAATATGAATTTGAAAAAAAATATTTTCAATGCGATTACCATAATACTGCTCGCCGCACTTATTGCGGGGGCAGTATTGCTTAATAACAGGATAAAAAAGCTTGAGACACAGATGTCATACACCTCAGACAACACATCGGTGATACTTTCCGATGTGCAGACCATGCAGGATGATATCAAGTCCACTCTTGAGGAGGAGGCCAGCCTCATAACAGACTGGGACATTTCATTAAAAAGTGCAGACTTTACCGATATGACATACACAGTCTCTGTCTCGGTGGTGCCAAAGGAGTACACAGAGGATACAAAAACCAGTGTATTTTTCGGTACAAACGAGATACCGCTCGAGCTAAACGGCATCAAGTATACGGGCGAGGCCACACTTCCGCTGTCTGAGGACTATGCAGGCAATGTGACATTTCTGTTTGTTGACGGAAATAAGAGAAGCACAGAGGTGCTCGATGAGTTTGAAGGTGTGACATCAGTGTTCAAAAATGTAGCATCAGGCATACTTGCCGATAAACCAACCTTTGACAATGGCAGCATAAAGCTTGGCACAGATGTAGATGTAGCGGTCATGGGAAATGATTACTTTGACTTTAACAGTGTGCAGCTCGTAGTTGCAAGCTCAGATACAGAGCTAAAGACATACGATATCCGACAGCTGTTGGCAGAAAACGGCACAGATAGTGCAGACTCTGCAGACACAGACTCCATCACATCCGCCTTAAGCCGGAAGGATGATGCCAAAAAAGATGGCTCAAAGAATGACACGGAAAATGATACCTCTGATGCTTCAAAAGAGGACGACGGTAAGCTCCATAGCCTCGAAGGCACAGTCAAAATCGAAGACTTAATCCCTGTCACAGCTGCAAGCAATATCAAAATATATGTCAAAGCAGTATCGGCACAGGGCTACACCTTCACATATGACCTGTTCGATGGTACCGTAAATCAGGACATCACAGACTTTGAAACCACAGCCGACATATCCGGCGGCGACTACACAGTAACCGACCCGGCCGGCAGCAAATACGAGCCATAAAAATATGATATAAGTGTAATTATTTAAAATCAGTTTTTCTTGTGTTTTCAAGGCGGCTCAGAATATTTATAAACAATATATAACTATTAAATAAGCTCATTTCGCATTAGTGAAATGAGATTTAAATTTAAAAAGTAAAAAGTGCCGGACTTATTTCACGCCAGTGAAATAAGTCCGGCACTGCCAGAATGCAAGGCAGCAAGGCGCCTCACCCTTCTTTTTTGCTGAGCGGCAGCGTAAATATAAACTCAGTTCCCACACCCTCAGTACTTATCACATTTATATTCTCACCATGCGCCTGCACGATTTCTTTAACTATAGACAGGCCAAGTCCAGTACCGCGCTTATCCTTTCCGCGGGATAAATCACTCTTGTAGAAGCGCTCCCAGATCTTTGAAAGGCTGTCCTTTGGTATACCGATACCGTGATCCTTTACTGATATAAACACCTTTTCATTTCTGATACTCGTCTCAATCTTGATACTCGAATCATTATTTGAAAACTTCACGGCGTTGTCTATCAGGTTGTAAAGAATCTGCTGGATTTTGACCATATCACCGCGCACGAAAAGCTCTTTTCCGGTGAGCAGCAGGTCAAAGCTTAGGCCCTTTTCGCTGCATTTACCCTCGAAAGTAAGGATTGTCGTGCGGATCATTGTATTGATGTCAAAATCAGCAATATCCAGGTGTATGCCGTGATGACCGAACTGGTTCAGATCGATAAGACTCTTGGTGAGCTTATTAAGCCTCTCGGTCTCAAAAAGTATGATATTTAAATATTTATCCTGCATCTCAACAGGGATGGTTCCGTCCAGCATAGCCTCCACGTAGCCCTTTATCGAGGTAAGAGGGGAGCGGAAGTCGTGTGACACGTTGGAAACAAACTTGCGCTGATCTTCCTCAAGCGTATCAAGCTCCGTTGCCATGTAGTTTAGTGTGTTTGCCAGATAGCCGATTTCGTCGTTGGAATGTACATCAATCTTGGCAGTGAAATCACCCTTTGCATACTTCTTTGCGGTCTTTGTGATTTTGGAGATAGGACGGTAAATAGAGCGGCTCATCATTACAAGCAGAATAAATGCCACTGCAAAAATGAGCGCTACAGTGTAAAAGGAGATATTCATAAAACCGTTTACACCTGCCGTGATATGGCTCATTGTCTTGTGAATGACTATGTAGCCGATATTCTGGTACGAGACATTTACCGGGGAAAATACGGACAGCATCTTATGCTTGAAGGAGCCGTAAAAATCTCCAATCATATAGTTGTCGCTGCCAAAATCGGTGACATCAAAGCCATTTATCACTACAGGCTTAGAACTGTCATTTTGGGTATCAATGCCTATTGACGGATCATCTGAGTTCATGAGCAGCTCACCGTCAGGGCTGACCACCCATACCTCGGCATCCATATAGTCGGCTACGATTTTCATGTGATTCTGGAAATCGCTAAGCGACATGGATGAGCCAAAGTATTCGGCGGCGTAATCACCTGCAATGATGGATGCTTCCCTGTAGAGATTGGAAGCCTCCTGCTTTTCAATATAGTCTGTGGTGAGATGCTGTGTAAAGGTGCATATAATGAAAAAAGCGATGACACCGTAAATCAGGTAGCTGATTAACAGCTTAGTGTAGATGGTATGCTTCATTATTTATTTTACCTCAAACTTGTATCCGATGCCCCAGACAGTTGCGATGCGCCAGGTTGGCTTGTCCTTGATTTTCTCGCGGAGACGCTTTACATGCACGTCGACAGTGCGGGTGTCGCCGACATATTCATAGCCCCATATGTTGTCCAGAAGCTGCTCCCTTGTAAACACCTGATTTGGAGATGAGGCAAGAAAATATAAAAGCTCAAGCTCCTTTGGCGGCATATCAATCTGCTGTCCGTCATAAGTGACAGAGTAGTTGGACAGATTTACAATAAGCCCCGGGTACTCCACACACTTGATATCTACGGAAGCATAGGCCTCCGGCTTTGCAGGCTGGAAGCGTCTGAGCACGGCCTTGACTCTTGCCACAAGCTCCTTTGAGTCAAAGGGCTTGAGTATATAGTCGTCGGCACCAAGCTCCAGGCCTAAAACCTTGTCAAATACCTCGCCCTTTGCGGAGAGCATGATAATCGGCACATCTGACTTTGCACGTATCTCACGGCATACCTGATAGCCGTCAATGCCAGGAAGCATTAGGTCCAAAAGAAGCATGTTTGGCTTGTAGTGCTCAAACGCGATAAGAGCCTGCTCACCGTCATTTACGATTTTGGTGTCATAGCATTCCTTGGTCAGATATAGAGATATAAGCTCTGCTATATTGTTGTCGTCGTCTACTATCAGTATTTTCTGTTTAACAGCCATTTCTAATCTCCTTCTTAAAAATTATTTATATTCCGTAAAAGTACATTGTCGTTATTTAAAGGTTGCGATGGTTACTCCGGCATCGCCCTCACCAAACTCACCGAGATGGTATTCCGCAATAGTTTTTGTCCTCTTCAAAAGTCCATGCACAGCCTTTCGCAGTGCACCGGTGCCTTTTCCGTGGACAATGCGCACAGATGAAAGATGAGCGATATATGCGTCGTCTAGGTATTTATCCAAGAGAGCAAGTGCCTCATCCGTAGTCTTTCCTATCAGGTTGATTTCTGATGAAACTGACAGCGATTTGCTCATCTTTATCTTGCTTCCGCTGCCGCCGTACTTCTTGGCAGGAGAGACATCGTCGTTTAAGAGCACGAGGTCATTAATATTAACCAGCGAGCGCAGTATACCCATCTGCACATACAAATCGCCCTTGGCGTTTGGCAGAGTGTGGACAGTTCCCTTCAGATTGAGGGAGAGCACAAGCACAGAATCACCGATGCGCAGCTTCTTAGGCGCCTTGTGATTTGCCTTGGCAGTGTTTTTCTTGATGTCTGACAGCTTCTTTTCCTTGTCATTCATCTTGTCACGAAGGGCAGAGCGCTCCTTTTCCATCTGGCTCATAGGAGCCTGCCCCTGTCCGTATTTGTTGAAATTGCGGATGGTTTTGTCGGCAAGTTCCTTTGCATCCTGCAGTATCTTGTAGGCTTCCTCATTTGCCTCGCGTAAAATCTTGTCTTTGCTCTTGTCTATACGCTCGTTTTTCTCTTCGAGCTGTTTCTTGAGCTTTTCAATCTCGGCCTTGTAGCTGTTGATTTCAAGCTGTTCCTTTTCGATAGTTTGTCGCTGTGACTCGAGGCTTGCAATCAGATCCTCAAAATCGAGGTCGTTATCATTAATTCTGCTTTTTGCATCCTCGATGATGTTTTCGTCCAGACCAAGCTTTGATGAGATTGCAAATGCGTTACTCTTTCCCGGAATACCGATTAACAGGCGGTAGGTAGGGCTTAAAGTCTCTACATTGAACTCACAGCAGGCATTTTCCACACCGTCTGTGGAAAGCGCATATACCTTCAGCTCACTGTAGTGTGTGGTGGCCATGGTGATGGCGCCATACCGGTGCAGTCTGTTTAAAATTGAGATGGCAAGTGCCGCACCCTCTGTCGGGTCAGTTCCCGAGCAGAGCTCATCGAACAGGCAAAGGCTTCTGTCGTCAGCTTTTTTAAGAATTTTTACGATATTGGTCATGTGAGACGAGAAGGTACTGAGACTTTGCTCAATACTCTGCTCATCGCCTATATCCGCAAAGACGTCCTCAAAGATGGCGAGCTTTGACCTGTCAGCCGCAGGAATGTGAAGACCTGCCTGACCCATGAGAGTCAAAAGTCCGACAGTCTTTAGTGAAACCGTTTTACCGCCGGTATTTGGTCCGGTGATGATAAGCTGCTTATATTCCTCGCCGAGCCGTACATCTATAGGGACCACCTTTTTAGCATCCAAAAGCGGATGACGGCCCCTTCTGATATTGATATGCCCCTCGGTGTTGAACTCCGGTGCTACACCGTTATATGATTTAGCCAGATTTGCCTTTGCAAAAATGAAGTCAAGCTCTGAAAGAATCTCATAGTCCTGCTCCAAAGCAGCCGCATTCATGGCAACCTTGTCGCTGAGCGCTGCAAGGATTTTTTCAATCTCCTCCTGCTCCTTTATGAAAAGCTCCTTGAGCTCGTTATTCAAATTGACGACAGCCATAGGCTCGATAAAAAGGGTAGAGCCGGTAGATGACTGGTCGTGAATCATGCCGGGTACATTGCCCTTAGCCTCAGCCTTTACAGGCAGACAATATCTGCCGTCACGCATGGTCACAACCGCATCCTGCAGATAGGTTCTTGTTGTGCTGTTGTTCATGAGCTTGGTGAGCTGCGCATGGATTCTGTCGTTCATGCCGCGTATGCTCTTTCTTATCTTAAAAAGCTCAGGACTCGCATCATCGGCAATCTCTTCCTCAGATAAAATGCACCTCTTAATCTCATCGCAGAGCGCAGAAACCGGTTCAATCCCTGCAAACAGACCGGAGAGTGAATCCTGCTTCTCATTGTCCATGGCGCTTCTGCCATAAGCCTTCACGCGCTTTGCAACCTCCAAAAGACTGCAGATGCGAAGAAGCTCGGTCGTATTCAGTGCACCACCGATATCAAGCCTCTTTAGGGAAGCATGTACATTGTGTATGCCAACGAAGGACACTCCACTGTCCTTGTACAGGCGGCTTAGTGCATCGGCAGTGGTGGTCTGCAGATGTCTGATTTCGTATAAATCGGTGATAGGCTCAAGCGAAAGACACCTTTTCTTTGTCTCATCACATGCTGCGTAGCTGCTTAGCATGGTGAGGATTTTGTTATATTCCAATGTTTTGTAAACTTTTTTATTCATTTCTATATCCTTATATTGCTGTATCAGATATTTATTGAAAATATCTTAAATAGATGGTTGAGGTTTAAACTCATATTAACACATTATAGCCGAAAATTGTTTAAAAAACCACATTAAATTATATCTAAATGTAAAGGGATGTTATTGGTCTTTAAAGGACACTTTTTGTATGAAAGGAAATTTACGATATATTGGAGCATATTCCGTTAAACGTGCCAAAAAGTAAGGGCTTGCGACATGTACCCGCCGGACTGCTGCACTGCTCCCACCGGTGCGAATAGCGCAGTGGCTTAGATACTGTAGGATTATGCTCATAACACAGAAATGCCACGGCATGGATGCCGGGGCAAGGAGCTATCGAGCCATGGAAGGCGAGTAGCGACGGTTTCGTCATGTATAGAAAAAGTAAATGCATAATCCATACAGAATCTTAGTCACGCAGCGTAGCACCGTTGGGAGCAGTGCAGCAGTCCGGCGGGTACATGCCGCAAGCCCGTACTCAAAGAAAAAATATGGTTGCAACGCAATATAATTCAGAATATAATGTAAGATAGTAACTAAAGACATCTAATCAGGGTGACAATATGGAGCAATTTATCAGAGAAAAGATAAAGGATAAACCGCTGAATAAAAAAAGACTTGCAAAAAAAGCAGGCACAGCAGCACTCTGCGGAGTGGCATTTGCAGTGGCTGCAAGCATTGTTTTTGCTATATTTCTGCCGGTTATCAACAGACAATCAAAAAAAGCTTCAGATGGAAAAAATAATAATGATGTGCAGACAGCCACACAGCAGTCAGGCATAGATGACAGCAGTGATGCATATAGTGAAAATGGTACACAAAGCACAGAGTCAGGCACTTCTTCTGAGCCGTCTTCGCAGACCTATCAGCCTACACTCGCAGATTATCAGGCAGTGCAGAACCAGCTCTACAGAGTTGGTGCCACAGCTACGAAATTTGTAGTAGGAGTCACAGGCGTGACGGATGCCACTGACATTTTCAACAATTCCTATGAGACCGAGGGTCAGGGAGTGGGAGTGATACTGAAGGACAATGGAAAGCAGCTAATCATTCTGACAGAGAAAAATGTAGTGGATAAGGCAGATAAGCTTAGTGTGACCTTTGTGAATGACATGATGGCTGATGCTGCGCTGGTCAAGTACGACAGCAATACAGGCATGGCGATTATTTCCGTGGATAAATCACTTTTGGACGATGCCACAACAGCGGCTATAGCGGTTGCGGAGCTTGGCAATTCAAATATTGTTTCAAGGGGAGCAACAGTCATTGCACTTGAAGCAAACTATGCCATTCTCACAGGTTTTGTAACATCAACAACCAACGAGCTGTCGGCGCAGGATAACAACTACTCGGTGCTCACAACAGATATCGCAAGCAACAGGTCACAGAGTGGTATACTCATCAATACGGATGGTCAGGTCATAGGGCTTTCACTGCAGGATTTCAATCCGGCGGAGGAAAACAATACGCTCACGGCCGTCAGCATAAGCAATCTGTCACCGGTCATTGAAAAGCTCGAGGGCGGCGCAGATGTGCCGTACATAGGCATCACCTGTACTACAGTTACGGAAAAAATAGCAAACAGATATAACATCCCAAAGGGTGTTTATATAAAGCAGGTTACCATGGATTCACCAGCATTTGTCTCGGGGCTTCAAAGCGGAGATGTGATAGTTGCGGTAAACAATACAGAGGTGTCGAATGTGTCCGCGTACAACACACAGCTTATGAAGCAAAAGCCTGAGGATACCTGCAATCTGAAAGTAAAGAGAAAAGGAAGCAACGGCTACACGGAGATTACCTGTCAGGTGAAAATCGGAGTGATGAATTAGCCGAAATTAGGAGGATATATGAAGTATATTTCAACTCTCCGCGAGGGAGAGAGAATCAATGAGATTTTTTTATGCAAGAGCAAGCAGACAGCCATGACCAAAAGCGGAAAGCCTTATGACAATGTTATCCTGCAGGATAAGACAGGCACGCTGGATGCCAAGATATGGGATGTGGGTTCAGTAGGCATTGAGGAATTTGATGCAATGGATTACATAGCCATAACCGGTGATATCACAAGCTTTCAAGGCAATTTACAGTGCTCCATAAAGCGTGCGAGAAAGGTAAACGAGGGAGAATATGACCCTGCGGATTATCTGCCGGTCAGCGATAAGGATGTCGAGGTCATGTACAAGGAGCTTATGGGCTTTATCGGCTCTGTAAAGAATCAGTACCTGTCACAGCTATTACATAGCTTTTTTGACAATAAGGAGTTTGAGCGCCGTTTCAAGTTCCATTCAGCCGCAAAGAGCGTGCACCACGGCTTTGTAGGAGGTCTTTTGGAGCATACACTCGGTGTGACGAAGAACTGTGATTATTTTGCAAAAATGTATCCGGTTTTAAACCGTGACCTGCTTCTTACAGCAGCTATTTTCCACGATATCGGAAAATTAAAGGAGCTTTCTACTTTCCCGGAGAATGACTATACAGACGCTGGTCAGCTCCTCGGACATATCATGATTGGTGCAGAGTGGGTAGGCGATGCGATTAAGAGCATCGACGGCTTCCCGGTAGTGCTCGCAAACGAGCTGAAGCACTGTATACTTGCCCACCACGGCGAGCTTGAGTTTGGCTCTCCTAAAAAGCCGGCACTTGTCGAGGCGCTTGCACTTAGCTTTGCCGACAACATAGATGCCAAGATGGAGACTTTCAGGGAGCTGCTTGTAAATGTGCCTGAAAATGATACAAAGTGGCAGGGCTACAACAGATTTATGGAGACAAATTTCCGCAGAACAAGTGTGTAAAAAGGCGGACAATATTAATATAGCTATGGTGTGATTTTTGGTGTGAAAGCTTGCACTGGATATAAACATTATAAAGAGTAATCTGATTAATCATAAATGAGGGACAAAATACCTTTTGACCCTCATATCATTATATATAAAATAAAGAAGAGAAAAGCATGAGAAAAAATGACCTATTTGAACTTGAAATAACAGATATGGGAACAGATGGCGAGGGTATCGGACATTATGATGGCATGACCTTTTTCGTAAAGGATGCACTGATTGGTGACGTCATAACAGCCCGCGCAACAAAATTAAAGAAAAACTATGGCTACGCAAGAGTGGAAGAGATTAAGACCCCTTCCACTTTTCGCGTTGAGCCGCAATGTGAGCTGCACAAGAGGTGTGGCGGCTGCCAGATACAGACGCTCTCTTATGAAAAGCAGCTTGAATTTAAAAATAATAAGGTGCGCAACAATCTCATGCGTATAGGTGGATTTTCAGAGGCAAAGCTGGACAGTAAAATGCAGCCGCCTGTTGGCGCAGACAATCCATACCGCTACCGCAATAAGGCACAGTTTCCGGTGGGATATGACAGGGATGGCAATATAGTGACAGGCTTTTATGCATCGCGAAGCCACAATATCATCCCGGTTGAGGACTGCAGGCTTGGGGTGCCGCAAAACAAAGAGATACTCGACATCATAAAGGAATGGATGAATGAGTGCGGCATCACGCCGTATGACGAGAACACACACAAAGGGCTCGTGCGCCACGTGCTTATCAGATATGGATTTACATCAAAGCAGATTATGGTGTGTCTTGTGATAAATGGGGACAGTCTTGAAGCAAAATGCCGAGCCGGGAATGCAGCAGATATACTGTGCGAAAGACTCTCAAAAATCGATGGAATGACTTCCATTTCCTACAATATCAATAAGGAAAACACAAATGTCATCCTCGGCAAAAAGACAGTCTGCATATGGGGCAGACCATATATTGAGGACACCATCCATCTGCTTTCTTACCCTGATTTCACACCACAGGGGACAGGCATCACGTATCAGATTTCTCCACAGTCGTTCTATCAGGTAAACCCGAAGCAGACAGAAAAGCTCTACAGCACGGCACTTGCATTTGCAGGGCTCACAGGAAATGAAAATGTCTGGGATCTCTACTGCGGTATCGGTACCATATCGCTCTTTTTGTCACATAAGGCAAAGCAGGTGTACGGAGTGGAAATAGTGCCTCAGGCAATCGAGGATGCCAAAAACAATGCGAAGCTCAATGGCATCACAAATGCACAGTTTTTCGTAGGAAAGGCTGAGGAGGTGCTTCCACAGTTTTATGAGAATGCAAAGAAAACTGAGAAAATCACTGATGATACAGCATCCACCGGACGTACAGATATGCTTCGCCCGGATGTGATAGTCGTTGACCCTCCAAGAAAGGGCTGTGATGAGAAGTGTCTGGACACAATGCTTGCGATGTCACCGGAGAGGATTGTATATGTGAGCTGTGATTCGGCAACATTGGCAAGGGATTTGAAGATACTCTGTGAGGAGAAGTATGAACTCATAAAGTGGCAGGCATTTGATCAGTTTTCTCATACGACGCATGTAGAGACTGTTGTTCTGCTGTCCACACAAAAAGCCAATAGACATATCGATATTGAAATTACTACAGATGAGCTAGATTTGACATGTGCAGAGGCGAAAGCTACTTATGAGCAGATAAAAGCATATGTGAAAGAAAATTTTGGGATGAATGTAAGTAATCTTTATATAGCTCAGGTAAAAAGAGAATTTGGTATTGTTGAAAGAGTAAATTATAATGTAGGGGTAGAAGGTCATAAAGTTCCACAGGTAACTGAGGAAAAGAGAAAAGCAATTATTGATGCTTTAAAACACTTTAAAATGATTTAGAGAGGTACATCAAATGAAAAGAAAAATATTATTTCTATTATCAGCATTAACTATATCAGTAACTCTCTTATCTGCTTGTAAAGCATCTGATTCAGTAGATAAGACTGAAACAACAGAGTCAACAGTCATTGAATCTGAAAGTTTATCAGAGACAACAGAAGCATCTGAAACAGCATCAACAGAACCAACAGGACAAGATAGTTTAGCAGATGAAGTTACAGATAACATAGTTTATCCAGATGTAAACCCAGAAGATGTAGACCCAAAGACAACCAACATGGATGGAGACACCGCCTTTGCTCTTGGGAAAAAAGAAGGTGCAGAGATAGATGAAAAGTATGGTAGCGAAGAAGCATGGACAGGATATGCACAATCACAAGGAGCAGATGGAACTATGGGTTGGTGTTGGGTTTATTACACAGGTCAGGGAGCAGGCTCAGAAGAAAGCTACGCAGTATACATGAAGGAAGGCTCACCACGTTATGGGGAGGTCTTTCATCTAGGTGACTACTTGCCAGGGGGTACCCTCTTCACCGGATATAATTCTAAAGAAATGGGTATCGCCGATGATAGAGAATTTGAAAGAATGTATGAAAATGGAGACTTTGGAGATGGGCTAACGATTGATGAAGATGGCACAATAATTATAAATTAAATACACTAAATCAGAGAATGGGAACCTAAGTGGTTCCCATTTATCATTGTTTTAGCAATAAATTATCAAAGGACACCCACACCCCAGTGGCTGTCCTTTTCTTATGCCCTCCCCTAAATATAAATAAAAATTTTAAATTCATCAAAATAAGGAGGAGCAACATGGAAAAGCAACGCACACGCAATAACAAAATATCATACACAATCCTATGTATGATATTTTCAATATTGTTTATTTTCACAGCACTAAATATTCCCATAACTGCCTATGCAAGGCAAGCTGAAGGAATAGATGGTTCAGACTCAGGAGCAAGCTTAGGTCAGGTCTTGAACCTAAGTACATACAGTGCCAACGAAACAGACGAATCATCTAATGAAACAGCAGAGACAGAGTTTATAGAGACACCAACCACAGACACTTCAACATCATCCGAATACAATGATGATGAAAATGAAATACGAAATTCTGAATGGGCAGACATCAATGGTGCATGGGATGCAGTTCATCAATATGAAATATATGCACAGGAAAATGGTGCTGATTATGCCTTCGGTTGGACTTGGTGCTATGACCATGGTAAGGGAGCAGGCGACCAACCATCATATGCGGTCTATATGAAAGAGGGAGATCCCCTTTATGGAACAGTTTATCATGTAGGAGATTACCTTCCAGATGGAACACAATTTAGTGGTACCAATGATGAATGGGAAGCTTTCATCAAACAAGATTTTAGAGACCGAGCTGAGGCAGACGGGTATGATGTATATGATGACCCAGATGGCGATGGGTTTATCATTGACTTAGATGGTAGCTATAATCCAAACAACTAAGATAAAAGTTTACAGTTAAAATGCACCCAAATTATACAAAGCATACCGCCCACTGTGCGGACAGACGCAGGCGTTCTGGAGCGCAGGCAAGCGTAACGGAGGTGGAGCGGTCGAGAACAGGACGGCGTAGCGTCCGAGCACAATGGCGCATATTTCGGAAATAATCAGAGGGGAGCTAGCATTGCCTCCCCTCTTCTGTATCTCGTATCTCACTTTTTCAAATCCGCATAAAATCAACTGTTTTCGTCAATACTCTAGATACAGTAATTTCCTAACCTCTGTATCTGTATCTACTCTCGAGAGTATCCTTCGTTTTCAAAGAATTTTCGGAGTTTTTTAAATGCTCCTTCTTCTATTTTCTGAATATTAGCTCTGGTTGTTTTCATTTCTTCTCCAGTTTGTTGTTGTGTATAATTGTAACAATATCTATAATCAAGAACTTTTTTTTGTAGTTTGGTTAATGTTGGAATTGATCTTGTAAACATATCTTTTATTTCTTCTTGTGCAATTTCATCTAATACTTGTTTTTCCAAATCAAAGTCTGATCTGGTTATTTCATCGTTTATCTCATTGTCAATAATCGGAACATTTCGGTTAATATTTTCTTCTATTCTATTCTTCCCGATAGTAGACAATACTATGACAGATGGTGTTTGCCTAATAATATCTTCTGATACTTCTTCTAGTTCACATGCAATTTCCAGAGTTCCCTTTAGTGGAAATACTGTGGAGCGTGTCATGCTTGTGATTTCATCTGTCTGATATAATACGAATCCATTATCAAAGACAAAGATGAGTTCGTTGTCAGTAATATTACTAAAAAGAATATTGTGTCCGCTGTCTATTAGATATTTCTTTTGTGGCACATGGTTGTCATTCTTTGTGACATCCTTTGATGCTACATCATAGAGATCGCCAAAAGAGGCGAGCAGAGTGTTTAAATCCATGGTTATTTCCTCCCTATATATTGTTCAATTTCATCTTTAATATATCACACAAATGTAAAAATGTAAGCGAAATTGGGGCAAGTTTTTTCGTTTCAGAAGTATGCACAAATCCCCTATTTTAGGGAATTTAAGAGTGTTTAGGAAAAAATGGATAGGCATTAAGAAAAAACTGCATATGCATATACACAAATTAGTTGGTGTTGCAAATTTAAGGCATTTATGCAATTTGTACTAAAAAATTTTTAAAATTTTTTTTGACCTGATACTATCATTTACCACCCAAGCTCCTGTATAGGTGTAAGAAACGCTTACTTAATAAAAAAAATTGCAAGGAGGAAAATGCGATGAAAAACTTTACTATTGAAATTTCAAAGAAAGGAATCCCATGTCTCTGGGAATGTGGAGGCGGTTATACAAAAACAGGAGATGCAACTGTGATAGCAGGAAAACATGGTGAAGCTAAAAAAGCAATCTATGTGAGAACACATGGAAATTTAGCGTGTGACGATCACGCTTTGATTCCTGTGAAGGTTGGTGACTATGTCATTAATGCAGGTCATGAACACGGCAACAATACAATCGAGATTTTCCAAATTACAGGGATAAATCTTGATGAAAAGATTGCAGAAGCTGTATCAGTCGAAAAAATACCGACACATTTACAAGATGCGGTAGATGCATGTGTAGATAAGAGTTATGACTATCATTGCCGTAGTTCTTACTACTGCATTTACTAATTAGAGTGTACCCGACATTTCAAACTGTCGGGTACATAAGTACGGCATCATTATTTAAAGTTAAAAAAAATATCAAAAAATTTTCAATTTTGATACTCTCATTTCCGCCAAATAGGATGTATAGGTGTAAGAAGCGCTTACTTATAAAAAATATAAAAAGGAGGAATTTACTATGGGTTCAGTAAATCCAAGGGGTATAACCCTGTCCCAAACATCCACTTTTGGGACGAAAAAGCAGGATCTTACAGTCGCACAAGTAGGAATCCGTTATAAACGTGATCCCGAAACCAAACAGGCGACCGAGGATATTGATGGATACAACATCAATGTGTTGAATCCTCGAACAGGGGAAGTTCAGACTGTTAAACTTCCAAAAGAAACAGAAAGCCAGATTGATAAAATCAAAAAGGCACTCAACGAGAACCAGACAGTTCTAGTATCATTTAAAGGAACGTTCAAGGGGCGTTTCTGGGCGATGCTCGGAGATAATGGAAGAGTGAATATGGGAATATCTGCAACTGCGTCAGAAGTCGAAATCATCTCGATCGAGGACTATTCAGATGATTTCATGGATGATGACATAATTATGTAACTGTCAACTACTACACAGGGCAGTCAATAGACTGCCCTACCAAGCGAAGGAGAAAAATATGACACCACTGTTGAGTACATATTCAGATGAACTGGATATAGAAACGAAGGAGCTTCTAAAAGAAGCAAAACAGTCGAAGCATTTTATAAATGCGTTGCCACTGCCAACAAGAGCCTTTTCTACAACTAACTATGAATACCTACATCTTGTAAGTGTTCAGAAGGCAAAGTGGCAGAAGAATGCTGATGTCATACGCCTACATGTTAAGACATCGGCAGGAGTTATTTGCATAACGATACGCTACAATGATGAGAATATCTATAAACGATATAGAGCCGTTTTGGATAGGCTTCGTACAACCGACATAGAAGTTACCTTTCCTTGTATAGTAATCCACCATTCTAACTATGGTCTTTATTTTACAGCGGATGACTTCAAGGTACGGGATGCTATTCCAAAGCCTACCATACAAATTTAAGGAGGACAAAATGAGTGAAATCCCCTACATTCAGATTGCACCAGTAGCAACATCAAAGGTGCAATTTGTCAGTAGTTTTATGATTACTGCTGACAAGGATCAAAAGACAGCAAAATATCTGATTCTTAAGATTGCTGTTGATTCAGACAAAACGGATGGAGTTGTGGAAATACCCATCTTCATTTCATCCAATGGGAAATACCCAAATTGGGAAACCGAAAGGATGCAACAAGAGTTTTTCTCTGGTGAACCTTTTGTTGCAGCAGAAATTGAAAACCTAAAAATTATAAATAGTAAAGAAAGTTTATATGGATTTGGCACTTCATTCAGCATTGTAGATAATCCGTTAGACTTTATAGAGGAGGAAGATGCATTATGAAAAAGATATTAGAACAACTACTGTCTGATATTACCTATGGGGTTAAGGCAGGAATAAGAAAGAGCAACATGGAGTACAAGAAACAGGTGCAGGAGAATCTTAGAAACTCGATTACTTATGCACAGCAGGAAATGGTTAACGATTTGTTCTTAGTTTTCAATAATGGAAATTATGGAGCATTGAAACCAGTCGGTAGCTTTCAGAACATCCGTCCAGATGGATGGTTCGCAAGAGGCGATGTTATAATGTTTCGTTATCGCCTGCTTAAGGATTCATGTGGGCGTGTATCAAGTGCGGTACTTGATAGCATTCGTGATAACATGAATGCTGATCTGAGACTGGTACAGAACACATTGTTTTGTACTTATGGAATGGATACTTATACACTATATCCATATCTGGCAAATGGTATCAAAGTTTTGCACACCATAGATACGGACGCTGAAATTATTGTAGTATGCACAGCAAAAGTTAATTTGTGGTCGTACTAAGAGGTATTACAAATGGCAAAAGAACCGAGTAAAGCAAAAGATACTCAAAGCCGTGCATGGTCATTGTGTTTCCAGAACATCGAGAAAACAGGATATGACTTGCCTAAAATTGCAGAGGTTCTACATTCTATTCCTTCCCTTGTGTATTATTGCGCAGGGAAGGAACGTGGAGTAAAAACTGGGCGTCTGCATATCCATTGTTATTTTAAGACACTAAATCCTGTCAAGTTTAGCACACTTAGAAATTATACTTTTAAGGATGCGGATGTGGATATTCAACAGTCAAAAGGAACTGCACAAGAAAACCGTGATTATTGTTTCAAAGAAGGTAAGTGGACTAATGATCCAAAGGGAGATCAAAGACTTGATGAACCTAATGCACGTATAGAATGGGGGGAATTGCCAATCTCTCATCGTGGGAAAAGAACTGATCTTGAAATACTCGTACAACTCATTAAAGAGGGAATGTCTGATTCTGAAATTATCGCAGTTAATGCAAATTACATGAGTATGTTGTCTCACATAGCAAGGACACGGCAGGCAATCCGTGCTGATGAAGTGAAGGATAAATGGCGTGAAATGGATGTTACATATTGTTTCGGAGCTACTGGAACGGGCAAGACACGCCATTACATGGAACAGGAAGGATATTCTAATTGCTATCGAATAACAAATTATAAGCCTCAAAGCCTTTGGGATGGTTATAATATGCAGGATACTGTTATTTGGGATGAGTACAGATCGCAACTTCCTATTTCATCGCTTTTAATTTACTTAGAAGGCTACCCAAATTTCAATCTTTCAGCACGTTATAGCGACAAGGTTGCAATGTACCACAAGTGCGTTATTATCAGCAATATTCCACTGGAAGATCAGTACCAAGATGTTCAAAGAGAAAGTCCCGAAACATGGCAGGCATTTCTCCGCAGAATCAACCGTGTAGTTCAGTATAAATCCAAGGATGAAATCATTAAATACGATTCAGTAGATGCATATTTTGATCGTGATGAAGGCTTTAAACCTATTGAAGGAAAGACCCCATTCGATGAATAACAATCAAGCCATGGTGGAGGGCTTTATACTCCACTAATACATAGAAAGTGAGAAATTAATATGCGCCATTTTGAAAAATTAATGAATGTTGCAGATACCAGAACCTACGGCAATTATACCGCTGTTGCTCAATACTGGGGAAACACACGTATAGAAATAGATATATATCTATATAGGACACTAATTTGTGTGATCGGATTAAATAATCATACCTTTGAGTTGTCTAACTATGGATGGACATCAATTATGACCTTAAAAGCTCTCAAAGAGTGGAAGGAGTACTTGCAAAATCTTGGCTTCAAACTTATAGATTTACAATTCACAGGAGCTTCACCAGATAGATTTAATCTTGCAGTTAGAGTTCCTGCAAATGCACACCAAGGAGGATATATCATGAAGAACAACCATATATTACAATGCAACCATGTAGGAAAATCTGACATACAACTCAAGTCATTGCCTGTTGACGAATTCTTTATAAGCTCAAGTACAGAATATGAGTTAGGTGTTCAGCCTCATGGGTGCTATATGCGTGGGCGCAATGAACAAGAAATAGCAAAATATGTTGCAGACCATCGGGGGATTGAGTTTACTTTATACTTTGATTTACCAGAAGCACCAGAAATGTATGGTATCTGGATATATAATGAGCAACTATACCTGTTTAAATTTAAGGCTCAAAAAATATCATATTATCGCGATTTTCTATCCCTTAACTCAAATTACACAGCAATTGAAATGTATAAAGCGATAAATCAAACTCCGCTTAATCTGGCTCGTATGATTGGTGTAGAGACTTGTGCCTATAATCTCTATGCTAATTGTCTGGATCAATTTGAACGTTTATCCTAAGTAGTAAAGGCAGCCATATATGTGTAACGGACTGATAAGATTATAACAACATTTATTTGAAAGGAGGAGTTAAAGGTTGAGAGGTAAAATAACAATCATATGTCAGGCTCGGGCAGATGCTTTAATAATGCATTTGCGATGTATAAAAAAAGTAAGCAGGATTCGTTAGAAAAGAAATTAGATGAAATGATGCAGGATGATAATTTTAATACAGACAGCCAAGACTTACATCTAGAACGCTTTACTAGATTTTTGGTTTCGATGTATGAAAAATATGCTGAGAAATTAAATATTATATATGATTAATTATTTGGGAATTATTTAATTGATGAAGTTAAATAATTCCTTTTGATTATTGAAATGTGTAATAAAACATGATACTATGTGGACAGAATCAATACAAGCAACAGAAGAAAGATAAAGAGGACACATAATGAATGAAAAACCGATAAAAGTATATACATACAGACGAGTTTCAACTGAACTTCAAATTGATGGCTATTCATTGAGTGCACAGGATGAAATGTTACAAGCATATGCTGATATGCATGGCTATCAGATTATTAGACAATATTCAGATGAAGGCAAATCGGGCAAGAATATGGCAGGTCGTCCAGAGTTTAGAAAGATGCTTGATGATATTCGTTCAAAAAAGGATGGTGTCAGATATGTAATGGTATTTAAACTTTCACGATTTGGTCGTAATTCAGCAGATATAATGAACTCGTTGCAATTTCTTCAGGATTATGGAATTGATTTAATCTGTGTAAAAGATGGTGTATGTTCTGAGGAAGGCTCAGGAAAATTAATTATCAATGTATTAGCCGCCGTAGCAGAAATAGAACGTGAAAATATTCATGAGCAAACTATGGCAGGACGTATGCAGAAAGCAAAAGAAGGTAAATGGAATGGTGGGTTTGCTCCATATGGTTATCAGCTTGTTGATGGTGCTCTTGTTATTAAAGAAGATGAAGCCGAAGCTGTTCGCATTATATTTGATAAGTTTGTCCATACAGATTTAGGTTATACAGGGGTTGCAAAATATCTTGAAAACAATGGTATTTCAAAAGTTGCCAGACAGAATGGGAAACTTACCATGTTTTCAGCAGGAATGGTAAAAAAAATTCTTGATAATCCTGTATATATGGGAAAGATTGCTTATGGAAGAACAAAAAATGCTAAAGTAGAAGGAGAACGAAATGTTTATCATCGTGTGGTTTCTAAGGATTATGAGATACACGAGGGATTACATGAAGGAATTGTTACAGAGGAATTATTCTTGCAGGCTCAGTTAAAACGTAAAGAAACTGTTCGTAAGTTGGAAAAGAAACATGATTTAGAGCATGAACATATTTTATCTGGAATAATTAAGTGTCCTGTCTGCGGTGCAGGAATGTATGGAAATATTAGTCGAACCAGAAAAAAAGATGGAACTTTTTATCCGACATCGTATCAATATGGATGTAAGCACCGACTCAAAATATATGGTCATAAATGTGATTATAGAAAAACTTATGGAGAAGCGAAAATTGATAATGCAGTTGCAGAAATTGTAAAAGGGTTAGTGACAAAACCACAATTTACTGAGATACTTAAAAAGAAAATAGATGAATCTGTTGATGTTAAAGAATTGCAACTTCAAATAGACAATATTGAGAAGAAAATTAGAAATCTGGAGAATACTCAGAAAAGACTGATGGAACAGCAGGATAATCTCGATGTGTCTATGCCTGATTATGATAAGAGATATGATGATTTATCTGAACGAATAGAAAGAGCTTATGAAAAGATTTATGAATTGAATGTTGAAATGGAAGAATTAGATACCAGAATTGTAAATGCTCAAAAGGATAAATTATCAGCTAGTAATATTTATTTCTATTTACAAGCATTTGGACAGTTGTATGATGTAATGTCAGATGCAGAAAAGAAACAGATGTATTCGCATTTGTTAAAAGAAGTACAGATTTTTGAAACACCAAAGGAGAATGGTCAGATTATTAAATCTCTCAAATTTACATTTCCGATTGATGATACAGGAAGGACAGAATTTTGTGTGGATGAAAATTTGACAGTTGAAAGTATTTGCTTGCTGTCGAAGAAACTTTGAGCTTATGGGGGGAGCGGGCTTTTTTGATGATATTTTTTGTGGGAGCTGTGGCTGGATTGTATGGTGTTGTGTCATTTAACCGGTTCGTATTGATGTCATTACCGATAGGAATAAGAATGGTATGTATGATTCTGACTTACTGGTTAATTGCATTGATTCCAGCCATAGTTATGATTGTTAATAAAGACAAGTTGACAGACTATGGGGTTAGCAAAGAGAAAATAGGAATGCAAATTATTGTTGGTATCCTAATTGGAACTGTAATGTCGGTTTTGCTGACATTAATACCACATCAAATTGGTTTAGTGAATTTGTAGATAGTGGAAATCTTGTACAAATAGTTATGACAGCGTGTATAGGAGCATTTTTCTGTTTTCGCATCTGCTTTGTTATGAGGTTTCCGACCATTGCCACATGGTTTTTGGATTTGGAATCTCTTGATTCGATTATAGTTTTATGATAAAATATCCGAAAATACGGAAAATATAGAAGGATATTATAGTATGAACATATATGAAAAAATCTTTGTTAGACTAGAAGAATTACATATGAGCCAAATTGAATTATCACGAAGAACTGGTATTGCTACCAGTACAATCAGCGACTGGCGTAAGAAAAAGATTAATCCACAGGCAGATAAATTGGTTTCTATTTGCAAGGCTCTAGATATGTCACTTGTGGATTTGCTTTGTGATGAGAAAGTAGTAGAGCAATCAATCGAAACAGACTTTGTGTCTGATGGTCAACATATTATTGAATTATTTATGGACTCAGATTTAGAAACAAAAAGAAGATTACTAAGATATTTTGAATTGATTGAAATCTGCAGAGAAATCAATCGGGAAAATGAGTTAAAAAATATTAAGCGAAATGTTTCAGTTATTCAGGATGCTGACGGCAACAATATTGTTATGATTAACGATATTGCATTTAAAGGAAAACGTTCTGTAGAGTGGAGTGATGTTGAAAAATATCTTAGGCAGTATGTGGGAAACATTTATCGAATAGCTGAAACAGAAGATATTATTTATATCGGTACAGATCTTCCTGATGAATATTCTGGCTCAAATTACACAAAGCATATAAAGGGAACTATTGCTAAAGCGAAAGCCAATGCTGCGCAGGCTATTCCAGAGATGATAGAAATCGCAACATCAAAGACTTTTGAAGATAATAAGAAAAATAAGCATAGCAGACATGCAAAAAATGGATGGTACCGTTATGACACAAGATTTGCATTGCCAGTATATGATGAAAATGGAGATGTTGAGCGATACAATGTATTCAGTGCGAGAATATTAATTAGACATGCATCTTCAGGAAAAATGTACTTGTATGATGTCTTGAAAATAAAAAAAGAAACGAGCAAGTCCTGTCAGGAATAATCCCTACCCGGTGAAAACCCATTTCCTTTATGATGTTATGGTACAATAAGAAATTATGTTTGTCAATCCGAATAATCAAAAAATATTTGCAAATACTGAG
>ERZ1035048.24-NODE-24-length-57871-cov-8.594282_pt1 | contig 57871 bp, 87 predicted proteins | sample MGYA00520587_ERZ1035048 | MGnify/ENA primary metagenome ERZ1035048 (study PRJEB33766, sample SAMN09781693) | gut metagenome | biome: gut microbiome | host: Homo sapiens | place: Madagascar | study: EMG produced TPA metagenomics assembly of the PRJNA485056 data set... | reverse complement strand
CATTAAGCATATTCCCTTCTCCAGTCAACAACCAGTCGATATTGTACATAGGCTTGGCTGTATGGATAAGATTAGCCATTCTCGCACTCACCTTCAAAACCTTACCATTAAGGATATCATAAACCGCTTGCGGTCTACTGAGTCCCATATCCTTAGCAAGCTGCGAACCAGTTATATTTTCTTGCATAAGGATAGCATTAATAACCTCTTTTGCTGTCATAAGTATAATAAAAGTTAAAATACAGAGATTTCTTAATGATTTGTACCGACTTTACAAATATTATTCTTATCTTTGCATCGTGAATATTTAAACAACAATGCAAAATTACTAAAAATTATTTGTATGGCAAATAAAAATGAAGGAAAAAAGCAGAAAATGACCCTTTTGGATTACTACGAGAATCTTCCAAAGTCCTCGTACCCAAAGAAGGATTTCATTCAGCGCATCATGTCAGAATGCGATGTATCATTTACAACTGCCCGCAACTGGACAAAAGGTCATACAAGACCGATTGTTGATTGGCAGATAGAAAAACTGTCTGAAATTACAGGAATACCAAAAGAACAGCTATGGCAGTAGAGTTTTATATGTTTGATGATGAACTTTGGTTCATTAAGGATGGTACCGAAAATCAAGCTCTCTCGGAAAAAAATACAGAAGTCATTAAGAAAATGATTGATGCTATCCGAGAAAGATACCCCGAAGCCTACAGAGCTTTATCTAAGGAGTATCAAAAGAGTGCAATGAATGTTCCTTATTATCAGTTTTTGATAGTAAGAAGATTCTGTAAATGTAACTTTGGAAAGCTTGATACAACCACCTACGATATTGATAATCTCGGCAGGCTTAACTTTGAAAAGGTAGAATGCCCACTACGTGGTGAATGTAAGTATGAAGGTATTATCTGTTGTCCTAAGTTCAACACGAAGCTATCACCTGCTGAAGAAAGGGTAATGAACCTTATCTATCAAGGTTTCACAAAAGAAGAAGTTGGTGAAAAACTTTGCCTCTCTCCGAACACAATTAAACAGCATGTTAGATCAGCTTACTGCAAGTTAGGTGTTCATGATAAAGGCGAGTTTATAAAGATAGCTAAAGATAATGGATTTTTTTAATAATTTAAAGCACTAAGAGCAATGAGTATGATTAAAAGAAGCAATGAAATTGCTATTCAGAAAAACGTTAAAATGATGGTTTACGGACAGGCAGGTATGGGTAAGACAACTTTCGCCCTCTCGGCACCTAAGCCTCTGTTGCTTGACTTTGATAATGGTGTCAAACGTGTTAATACCGCACATTTGGATGATAATGTTGGTATCGTACAGGTTTCTATTTGGCAAGATATTCTCAACTTGCTCAACTATAACAAGAAGGACTTGGAGGAGTTTGATACCATCGTTGTAGATACGATTGGAAAGATGATTGACTTCATCATCGCCTACAGATGCAATGGGCGCAACCCTCAGATACAGGATTGGGGCACCATCAATAACGACTTCAAATGGTTCACCTCATCTTTGTCACAGCTTAACAAGAACATCGTCTTTGTCGCACATCGTGACACACGCAAAGAAGGTGAAAGTACTGTGTATATCCCTGCACTTCGTGAGAAGAACTACAACAATATCGTTACCGATTTGGACTTGCTTGGCTATCTCGAAATGAGAAGTGAAAATGGACAGCAAATCAGAACTATCACTTTTGACCCTACAAATCGTAACGATGGTAAGAACACCTGTCAGCTTCCTGGTTGTATGCAGATTCCGGTTATTCTTGATGCAAACGGACAGCCAACTGCTCCTAACAACTTCATTGCTACTCAGATTCTCTCACGTTATCAGTCCATGATAGCTCAGAAAGAAGAAAAGGTCAAGGAGTACAATAAGGCTCTTGAAGAGATTAAGGAGAGTGTTCAGTTGATTACTGATGCGATGGGAGCAAACCATTTCATCGAGCACATCAAAGATTATGCAAACTTGGGTAACTCCATCATTCTTCATGCAAGAAGTCTGTTCACCGAGAAGGTAAGTGCTTTGAAGTTGGTTTACAATAAGGAGACCAAGCAATACGAAGACCCACAAGCAGCATAAGCTATGGAAGTAGTCAAGTTTAGGTTCTATGCGACGCTTTTGGATGCGTATCAGAACTACCTTGATAGTGACATCATCTGGAGTAAATATTGGGGATGGTCTGAAAATCCTCCCCATACTCCAGAAGAGTTCAAGAGGATACAATTCCAGTCGCTTATAGATAGAATTAATAGAGTATCATTCGATAGTGAAGCTGCTGACAAAGGCACAGCATTCAATGAGGTTATTGATTGTATGGTCCTTCATCGTAACTCAGAGAATATGGAAATCCACACTATTTACCAAGAAGTTGAAGATTTCCACTATCATGGCGAAGGAGAGGTCAAACCATACGATAAACGAGTGCCTATCGGTGTTGAAGCAAAGTTGAACGGAAGAAGTTTCTGCTTCCCTATTCAGCTAGTCCGACATTATGCAGCCTACTATAAAGGAGCATTGCCACAGGTTTATATACAAGCAGTCTTGCCTACAATGTACGGTAACGTGTTGCTATATGGGTATATTGATTATCTTATGCCGTTCTGCACTCATGATCTGAAAACAACACGTCAGTATTCTGTCGGCAATTACAAGAGACATTGGCAACATAGGGTCTATCCTTATGCCCTCATGAAGAATGGTTGTGATGTTTACGACTTCGAATACAACATCTCGGAAATCGGAAAGACGTATTACAGAAACTACACAGAGAGTTATACGTTTAACCCTAAAAGGGATATTCCTCTACTCACTCAACACTGCGAAGGATTGATTAGTTTCATTCAAGAAAACAGAGATTTGATAACAGACAAGAAAATATTCAATTTGGTTTAATATGGCAGAAGAAAAGAACACAAATATCGTTGCACTCCAAGAAAAAGATGTGCAACTGGTGGTAAGCAAAGAAACTATCGGTCAGCTTACCACGAATATCAAAGAGGTTAAAGCTAGAGTTGAAAAGGCTTTGCCTATGTATGACATCAGCAACTATAGCACCGATGATATTCCAAAGTGCAAGGAAGACAAGGCTTTACTCAACAAGGCAGCTAAAGCACTTGACGATAAGCGCAAGGAGCTTGAAAAGGTTTGGAATAAACCTTTTGAGGAGTTCAAGACAACCTGCAACGATACGTGCAAGCTTATCAAGAATGCGGTATCTCTCATTGATGGCGTAATCAAAGAAGATGAAAATCGCACCAAGAAAGCTAAGAGAGAAGAGATTGAAAAACTTGCTGAGAAATGCGGAGTAGAAACCATCGGCATCAAACTTGACCTCATCTTGGATGCGAAATGGCTCAACAAGACAACTTCAATGAAGTCTATCGAAAAAGCTATCACAGAAAAGGTTGATAACATCAAGAAAGACCTCGAGACCTTGAAGTTATTTGCAGAAGATTACGATGCACTTGCCGCCCGATACAAGGAGAATCTCAATCTGCAGGAGACTATCGCATACGCAAACAAGCTGAAAGAACAGCGTGCTAGCTCAGTGCCCACTAGTAAGAAAGAAACAGCAACACCTACAACACCATCTCAGAAGGAAGTCGCGGAGAACAAAGCAGCCGAACAACAGGAAGAGCAGCCGAAGAATGGTAAGATGTCTTCTAATGAAGAAGATGCAATGGATGCTTTCGCTGCCGCTATGGGACAGTCGGTTGCACCTCCTATTCCAACCGAGACACGTACTTACGTTTGTTCCGGCACAAAAGAGGCGATGGAATGTATGGAACGCTTTATGCGTGACAATGGTATCACTTTTAATGTTCAGTAAAATGGCATTTCTGATTAGTGGAATTATTCAGCAGATAGGGAATACGGAGAGTATTTCCTATCAAGACAAAGTCTTTAAAAAAAGAGAGCTTGTCTTGGATTGCTCATATCGTAACCAGTTCACAGGACAGATAGAGAGAACAAACTATCCAAAGTTCGAGTTTACAGGCAATCACGTTGATGATTTGAACGGCTTCAATATTGGTGATATTGTGATGGTATCATTCTCCTTGAATGGTTCACGCTCAGAGAAAGATGGGCAAGTCAGATACTTCACTAACGTTCAAGGTTATAAAATTGAGAAATATCAATCTCGTTATAATCAGCAACAGGGTGGAAATCAACCTACACAAGCCGTTAATGATAAACAGCCTACCAAACCACAAGGTGCAGGGCAAATGAGCGCACAACAATCAGCTATGGAGTCTGCAAGAGCAGCATCAGCTTCTAATTTCCCTCCCGCTGTAGATGCGGACGGAAACCCTATTCAAGGTAATAATGATGACTTACCATTTTAAAGTTTAGACTATGGCACTCTATAATTTGAAGAACGTCTATGACAGAAAGAGGTTCAAGGAAGCCTGTAATCAGATGGTTCTGAAGAATGAATACGTTGAACTGAAGAAAAAGAACACTCAACGTTCTCTGGCTCAGAATAGCTACCTGCATTGTCTGTTAGGTTACTTTGCTTCTGAATTTGGTTTTACCCTCGAAGAAGTTAAGTTTGATATCTTTAAGAAGATATGCAACAGGGATATATTCGAGAGAAAGCGAATTAACAAAAGGGGACAGGAAATTACCTACATCAGAAGTAGTACTGAACTCGATAAGGCTGAAATGACAACTGCAATAGAAAGATTCAGAAATTATAGTAGTGCTCAGTGTGGGCTTTACCTTCCTGCACCTCATGAAGGTGAAATGTTATTTTTTGCTCAACAGCAGATTGAGCAATGCAAAGAATTTATGTAATTTAAAACAGAAAATATTATGTTAGCAGATTTGGATGGTCACAGACCAGAGAAGATTGAGTTTTGTTTGACCGAAGCTCAGAAAGAAATGTTCAAGGACGTGTTGGTACTTTGCGAAGGTGCAAAGAGTGCAGACGAACCTATCAAGGTTCTGCATGACAAGTTCAATGCTCTCTTCCCAGACAATGAGGTTGTTGACCGCAAGTATGATGATTTCGAGATTCACGCTATCCGTGAAGAGTACTGCATCAAGCAGGAGAATGATGTGCCAAAGCGCAAGGAAGAGCTGGAAACCGTTCTTGCTCAGATCAAGACGATGAAGAAGAAAGCCGAAGAAGCATACGCATCAGCACTTCTTGAAGTCAGTGATTTGGCAGCAAGAGTTAAGAATGGTATCACGGATTTCCGCTTACCTTCTACTAAGACCGCTCGTATTGCTCTCAATGGTCATTACCTCTTCTTCGCGTGGGTAGATGATAAGTTCCAGCTTTGCAAGGTTCAGAAAATTCCAGATTGGGATAGAAGCGGCTTGTGGAGCCAGGAAGATGTCAATCAGCAGGCTATGAAGGAAGTTTTCGGCATCGAGTTCCCCGAAGTGGAAAAACCAAAAACAAAAGCTGAGGAGCAGAATGATGATAATGACCTTCCCTTCGGTGACGATGATGAGGATGGTAATGATGAAGACGAGTAATCATGTACACACTCAGACCATATCAGAAACAAGCAAGTGATGCTGCCGTCAGAGCGTTCACAGGCAAGACTAAGAAGAATGGACTTCTTATCTTGCCTACGGGCGCAGGTAAGTCGCTTGTAATCGCAGATATTGCAAGTAAGCTGGATAGTCCGCTACTCATCTTTTGTCCGTCAAAGGAAATTCTAGAGCAAAACTTCGCTAAACTGCAAAGCTATGGTGTTTTTGATTGTGGAGTATATTCCGCTTCTGTTGGTTGCAAGGATATAAACAGAATAACCTTTGCTACTATTGGAAGCGTTATGAACCACATGAAAGACTTTCAGCACTTCAAGTACGTAATGGTTGACGAATGCCATCTTTGTAATGCTAAAGGTGGACAATACAAAACCTTCTTCGAAGCTGCGGATAGACAGGTTATCGGCTTAACAGCAACACCATATCGACTAGGAAGGGGGCTTAATGGCACCTCGATGCTAAAGTTCCTTACGAGAACTAGACCAAGAATATTCGATGAGGTTCTGTACTATTGTCAGATTTCAGAATTGCTTGCAAAAGGTTATCTTGCCGATTTGAGATACTTCGATTGCACTCAGCTAGATATGTCTAATGTGCATACCAACTCAACAGGAAACGACTTTGATGAAAACTCCCTAAAGTTGGAATATGAACGAAGCGGATTCTATGATCAGCTTACTTCCACTACCCTACGTGTATTGAAGCCAAAGAATAAAATACCGAGAAAAGGAGTTTTGGTCTTCACTCGATTCACGGAAGAAGCGGAAAGATTGACAGAAAAACTGCAACAGAAAGGTATTAATTCTGCAATCGTTACAGGCGAGACTCCAAAGAAAGAACGTGAAGCTATCTTGGAGAAGTTCAAGGATGGCACCATAAAGGTTGTCTCTAACGTTGGAGTTCTCACCACAGGATTTGATTATCCTGCACTTGACACGGTTATCTTGGCAAGACCAACGAAGTCTTTGAGTCTCTACTATCAGATGGTGGGACGAGCTATCAGACCTTTCAAGGATAAAGACGGATGGATAATCGACCTTGGCGGTAGTTTCCGTTCCTTCGGAAAAGTCTCTGATTTAAGAATAGACCTAGAGGTGCAGGGTTCATCAAGATGGTGTATCAAGTCTCTAGGCAAACAATTAACTAACGTAAGTTTTTGAATTATGAAAATTGAAGCAAAACAGATTAATGAGTGGGTTGAAAAAGCCTACGATAATGCTGTCAAACATGGATGGCATGAAGAAGAAAAGTCTAATGCGCATTGGTTGATGATGGTTTGCACAGAAGTAGCAGAAGCCGTACAAGCTGACCGCAAAGGAAACTATATGAACGACCTTGACAAAGAAGGTCTTAAAACTGTACTTGCCAACGACCATGGTGGCGGTTTGTTCAACAAATACTACTCTGATACCATCGAGGGAAAAGTAGAAAGCGAGTTGGCAGACATTTGCATTAGAATCTTTGATTTGATGGGCGTTTGTAATATTCAGGCAAAGGACGGATTTTCCACATTTGACTCAGAGGTTAAGTATGCTAAACAGCATAGCTTCACAGAAAATGCCATCAAGGTTACTAGAACTATTGTTTCGTGCAACCTTAACTCATCTATAAGTGTAAAGGCAGAAATGCTCTACGTCTTATATAAAAGTATTCTTTCTTCCGTATTTGAATGGGCAGAAGCACTTGGAATCGACCTCATTCAGCACATCAACTTGAAGATGCGTTATAACGAAAACAGAGAATACCATCACGGAAATAAGCTGTATTAAAGAGTCCTATGGTTATGAATAAATACTATTTCAATCGCAAGCCAAAAGCGGCTCAAACCAAAAAAAAAGAGGTAAAAAAGACTACTTCTAAGAGCAAACCTAACTTGGTTAAAAAGCTCGATCGGATATTCTCTCTTTATATCCGTTTGCGTGATGTTATGGCTAATGGTTATGTTCGGTGTATATCCTGCGGGCAGATAAAGTGCTTTGAAGATGTGGACTGCGGTCACTTCCATAGTCGCCGCCACATGTCAACTAGATTCAATGAAGATAACTGCCATGCTGAATGTAAATTTTGCAATCGTTTCTCTGCGGACCACCTCATAGGCTACCAGCGCAACCTCATTCAGAAAATAGGTCAGCAAAGATTTGATTTGCTAAACGTGAAGGCACATTCTACATGTCACTTTACTAATAGCGAACTAGAAGATATGATTGTTCACTATACGGCTGAGGTTAAGAAACTTAGCAGTCTCAAAGGTATCAAAGTTAATATATGATAATATTATCGGTAATATTATTTAATCATTAAATAATTTATTATCTTTGCACCGAAGAAATTAAATCTCTGAAACGTGGAACTTTCGGATAAAAAATATTCAGACCTCAATAAGTATTGTTTAGGTTCCACCTGCGTAAGCAGCTAAACAAGAAAGTTGAGGTTTTATTGTACAACAATGGCAGATTGGATAAGACTTCCTCGCAGCATCTTTGATTGGGATTGGTTCGATAAACCCGAAATGCTTTCCCTCTTTCTATACTTGCTCAACAATGCAAAAGAGAAAGAAGTGAAGCATGATGGGATAGTCGAGCATAGAGGACAGTTTTTAACTAGTCTTGGAAAACTCAGCAATATTATTGGTGCAGGAAAACAAGTGGTTAGAACTTGTTTGTCAAAGCTAATAAAAATGCAGCTAATAGAAGTGAATTCGGAAAGATTATATTCCATCATCACTATCTGTAATTACGACAGCTATTTTGCTATTGATGTTGATAAGTCTAAAGATGAACCAAAAGAAGAAGTTGATAAACCAACAGAAGATGCATCTAAGGAAGATAAGCCTAAGAAAACGAAAGAGGAGATTGCGGCAGCAACCGAAAAACGAAAGGAGAAATTCTATCAAGAGCTGGTTCCTTATGTTGTTACTTATGGCAAGGATATGATCAGAAAGTTCTATGATTATTGGTCTGAAACGAATAAGTCCAAAACTAGGATGAGGTGCGAGACTGAGAAAACATGGGATTTAAATCTAAGACTACAGAATTGGGCAAGAAGAAATAAAGACTTCGTAACAAAGCAATCTGGCACAGCTCTACATAATTCGGAAAACAAAGATTATAACGAAGGAGGATGGTAATTATGAATGTAGATTTCAATCAAATTATTCAAAGGTTCGAAAGAGGAGAAGACATGTTTCTAGCAGACAAGGTGAGAATAAGAATACCTAATGCCGAACAAAGGCTACGAGGTGGTTTAGACTATTTCGTTAATAAGTACACCTGCGGGGAAGTTCCTCATGCGAAATGGTTAGAGAATAATTATCGTCCTATCGTTGATTGGATGACAGACAATAAAGGAAAGGGACTTCTTATTACAGGTGGGTGTGGTCTCGGAAAAACACTGATAGGTAAGCATATACTTCCTTTACTCCTTCAAGACTCTTGCAGAAAACTCGTCAGTATCTTTACTTCCCAGGAGTTGAATACAAAGATTGATGAGATTCTGAAACTCCACATCATTTATATTGATGATATTGGCACAGAGGAGGTTTCGAAGGTTTATGGTAATGTACGATGTACATTCTCTGAGTTATGTGATGCAGCAGAGCAAAAGGGAAAACTTCTCATCATTACCACCAACTTAACTGCAAACGAACTCGAAGTAAAATATGGAGAACGAACTATAGATAGACTAAAAGCCATCACTAAGTTTGTTCCTTTCACAGGTAAATCATTAAGAAAGTAGATATGGAAATTAAAGAAGACAAAGATTTATTGTTTGCTATTAAGCAAGCTAGATTAGCAACCTTCCTTGAAAATGATGAGGAAAGAAGAATGTTTAGAAACGCCATTTACAACGCTATTAAGTGGGGTAAAAGACAATAGTATATAAACTATAAACAAAAGAGCAATGAAGATGTTACAAGACGTTACAGATTGGTTTAAGGCTGAAATTCTTGGCGACCAATCATTACAACAGGAGAGAAAGAAACAGAAATCACAGAAAGATTTTGAGAAGCGTATTAATGAAGCAGCTCATCATGTCTGCCTCTCAGATCGTCCTAATGATGATGGGTCTCCATATCCTGTTATCTGCATAGATGGCACCGTTATCTATAAAATCTGCGAGAATCCTCGAATCGAGAAAGGAGAAATCAGCCTTGAAAATGTAGGGGAAGTTTTAGTAAGACAACGCATTCATTATGCTGAAAACAAGCTGAATTACAGATAGTTATGCGGTTTAAAAGTTAAATAAAGTTGCTAAAAAGCGATTAAAGAAAGTAACGTTTGGTCAATCCAAAATTTCTTTGTACCTTTGCATTAGTTAATTAAACAACAAATAAGTTTAACAATTAAATGATAAGAGCAATGAAAAAGGTAAAGTACGTTATTAAGGCAACAAAGTTCAAAGATAACACATACGAAGGTGTTGTTTTTTGAAAATCAACCACTCAGTCAAAAACAAGAAACGTTCAGTGACGTAAAGCACATCTTGGATTTGGATTTCCAAATTGCTTTAGACGAAGGCAAGAAAGTTCAGTATGACGGAGTAGAGCTTGATATCTTCAATGAAGATGGTACAATCCTCAAAGAGTGGATTCAAGACGTAGCATAAAGGTAACGGAGTGACTAACCATCACTCCACAATATATAGAGCAATGAAATACGAAGAAACGTTTAAACAACAAATGGCAGTAATTGAAGCCATGGTTGGAAAGACCAAAAAGATGAAGGAAGAGAACGGCGACCTTTATGCTCTCGTTTATATGAGAGGATGGCTTAAAGGAGTTGTAGATGATTTGGATAGAATCATCCCTTAACAATATAAATAGTAAGAGCAATGGAATGGTTAAATAAAGGTCAATTATCATTGGAGGGTTAGTTATGACAAAGCAAGAAGAAATCGATATTCTACAGTCTTGAAGGGCGATACTTATTTCGCTCAGTTCTTCGGAAGCAAGGACATTGATCATATGTGTCAGAACATCAACAATGATTTTGCCATTGAGGGCGGATGCGGATTCATCCAGAAAGCTGTAGCTTTAGAGAAAAATAACGCAGACCTCAAAAAGGAGTACAAGCAGAAAATCTATGATTTAGGGATGGAAATTATTAAAATTCTCGATAGAGGATTTGACGAAGATGCTATTTACCAGTTGGTTGAAGGCGAGGTCGGAATTAATGCTATCATTAAATTCAAATTTAAGAACAATCTTGAACTTACGGATAAGGAGATAGACTATATGGTATCTCAACTTCCATAATTATGTAGTAATCGCATAGCTTATGAGGGTATGCAGGTTATTGTTTGATAATTAAAAATAAGAACAATGAAAGACGAAAAAGTTACGGTAGAAGATTTGAAGACAGCCATGTCGAGCAAGGGAATCCGTTCAGATATAAATCAAGAGAAGGTAATAACTCGCCTACAAGTAAATGGCTGTTTGATAGCAATGGTGTCAGATATATTAGACCAACTTATCACGGATGAGCAATCTATGCTAAGACTCCTTGATGTTCAGTACAAGCAAGAGCAGAAGATGCACTACAATCAGATGCAAAATGCAGCGAAGAAGTACTACTTTCACTTGAAGCCATTTACTAAGAGTTTCTTTGGTGACAATAACATCTGTGCCGATATTGAGGACAACACAAATGACATCTACGAAATCATCAAGTTACTTGCGGACCACACTAACGACCACAAGGATATGGAAGTAATTAAGAGAAACCTCAGAAAGAGAAAGTTGAACCATCATATATTCGATTAAGCGATGAGAAGGGAATTAATCAATGATATAGCTAAAGGCGCATTCGAAATGGCCATTGAGGAGAATGCTTATAGCTTTATTTACACATACGAAATGGCAACAAAGATTATAGAGATAGTCGTAGGTGTAAAGAACAATGAATATTATTGTGAAAAGGTAAATGTTTACGATTACGATCAGAATGACCTTTCTTATAGATTTGAAAATATAAGTAAGTTAATCAAGAAGGAATGTGCGCCCTGCAGAAGTGTCGTCATTGACGAGATAAGGGATTACGGAAAGACCGAGACGGAACGAATATTCGGTTCAGAATCAGCTTACATAAATTACAGATTCTGCTAAATATAAAAGATTGTCGGTACAGAATATTTTGGTTAGAAGTTCCTTTTGAACCACCCGACATTAATAAAAGTGATTGAAAATGGAAATCGGTGAGTAAACACTTTAAAATCGGTCGGCCATAAACCTTATCATGGTGGCACGATAGGAGCCTTAAACATCCGGGAGACCGACAACCCAAACAGCGGTTAGACAGAGCTGGAACGTCGATAAATACAGCCGTATGTGTAAACGTTAATAGCACAAAAGTACCGAAAGTTAAAGGACCCAGGACTACGGTATTTATCAACAAGTTAAACTTTAAAAGAAATAACCTATGATGTCAGAAAAGCAATATCGAGTAGCCCGAAAGGGAATCATCGATCAGATTAAGTTAGCTCAGAAGCTACACTGTGTCAACCTTGAGAAGAAGCACAGAGCCGCGTTAAAGAAGTTGGAGCTACGTTTCCTTAAACCCGACGCAACGGGTTGTTTTGATTGGGGGGCAAGAGTATCGAGTAGTCGTTATCATCTATAAATTATCGAGCTTATGGAGAGAAAGATTGGAGAAACCTTTGAGTACAAAGGTAAGACTTATAAGGTAGCAGAATTTGACGATTGTAGAAATTGCGCATTTATACATATTAATTGTTCTTCTTTAAGGTCTATTACAGGTAATTGTATGGACTTTTTGAGGAATGATGGCGCTAATGTTAAATTTGAAGAAGTTAAAGATATGAAAATCAAAGATAACCAACTCACTATCAATATCCCAGAAGGGATGGAGATAGATGCAGAGAGTAGTGACTTTAAATCTGGAGTTATCAAGTTCAAGAAGAAAGAGATTAGGTATGAAGACATAGAGGCTTCTTTAAAACTCAACGAAAACATGACGGGTATAGACGTTGCTGACGAAAATGTAAATAGACTCTGCGCTATTAATCGACTTATGTGTATAGCTAAGTTTTACAATGGAGATTGGAAGCCTAATTGGAATAGTGTAGAATCTAAATATTGTATTCTATATAGTAATCGTGCCCAATGCTATATAACAGATTATCGTACTTGTTTTGCTGCCAATACGGTATATTTCAAACGCGAAAAAGATGCTCAGGCTGTCATAGACAACCCTAACTTCCGAGAAATCTTGGATGCAATTTACAAAGACTAAACAATACGATTATGGAAAAAGAAATTAACATAGCGGAAATCCTGAAGGATAAACCGCAAGGAACTAAATTGTACGACTGGTTGTATAATAGAGATGTAGAGTTAGATACAATCAGCACTACAGATACAGAAATAGTAGTTTGGTGTACAAATAAGACCGATAATAATACTACTTGCCATCGTGGTTATTCCGAATTTGGTACAGTAAGAGGATGTCCTGATGGTTTACAGATTCTTCTTCCTTCAAAAGTAATGCGCGATTGGAATAAGTTCGCCTGGAAGAAGGGCGATGTGTTGGTTAGTAAAGATAACGTGCATATTATCTTTGAAAAGTTTGAGGATAATGCCTACACAAGATTTAAAGGCAAGCATTATCTTTGGAAAGAATGTGATGAAGAAGATTACAGTAAAGAAGAAACCCAAATGCTTACTTATGTATTTAAGAAAGCCAACGATGATGCAGCTCAGACTTACATCAAAACCATTGAGAGAAAATTGGGTGGTAAGTTCAATCGTGAGACCTTGGAAGTAGAGAAACCTTATCCTGAGTTCAAGGATGGAGATATACTTGCCTCTCCGAGTAGCCTTTTTGAAGGAGATTATGTTTTTATTTTCAATGGATATGACAACCAAAATTACCTTGGTTACTATGTTGCGGTTGATAATGATTCAGATAAATTATATTTTTCAAATGGTAATACTTGGTGTTATAATAGTAATGACGTAAGATATGCTACAGATGAAGATAAACAGCGGCTCTTTGACGCTCTTGCAAAGGAAAATAAAGCTTGGGATGTCGAGAAGAAGCAGATTGTGGATTTGAAGCCGAAGTGCGAGTTTAAGCCATTCGACAGATGTATTTGGAAGATACGGAATTGTGAAGGCTCTATATGGAAAGCAAGTTTCGTTTCTTATGTTGATGAGTATGGTGCTATTCCAATGGGTGTGTCTATAGATGAAGATTTGGTTAACTTAATTATCCTTCCTTATAACGACCAGACTAAGCTCCTCGTGGGTACAACCGATGAATGGAAAGGAGGTGAGCAATGATTAAACAAGTTACTATGTATTCTGTCGTATGTGATAGATGCGGAAAAACCTTCATTGATGAGTTTAATGGAATTGTGGCTTGGTTGGACGAAGGAACAGCCAAAGAGCAAGCAATGGAAAGCGAATGGGTAGAGATAGGCGATAAGCACTACTGTCCAGATTGCTATGAGTTTGACGATGAGTTAGATGAGTATGTTCCTAAAATGATTTATCGAAACGATGTTTTAGGCAATCCTCTTACAAAAGGAGCTAAAGTCTTATGTAGAGATTTTGAGTTTGATACTGGGCATATATGGAGAGTCGGTTACTTCAAAGGAGAAACAATAAATGAACGCTTCCCATATACTGTAATGGTAAATGGAAAATGTGCAAAATACAAGGATTGTCTTGCTTACACAGATTCTACAAAGATGTTGGAAGGGATCTGTGCTCGTTATATCGGTAATAAATGGCAACTTGATTTAGCAATAAAAGAGATAAAAGAATTAAATAAGTTATAAATGGAAGAGCTTAAAGTTGGAGAAAGAGTAACCATTACTCTTGAAGTTGTTGAAGAATTATCTTGTTATGGTTGTTTCTTTAGAACATCTTTTGGCAAGTGTAATGGAGATGGAAAGGTAAAATGTTCTATACGAGACCGTTCAGATGGTAAAAATGTAATCTTTAAAGAAGTTAAGGAGTAAAGCGTATGAAACAGAAGTTGAAAATGATATGGCGAATCCTCCGTGACAGACAGGTTGTAGTAATAACCGAAAGTTACGGAAGACTATATTGTAATTGGGATGCAAGAAGTCTTGAAGATGTTTGCCAAATGTGTTGTGAGACATTTGATAAAGCTAAAGAAATGTTGAATAAAAAGTAAAGCGTATGTTGTACGAAGCAAAACAGGGAAGTAAGGCTTACGAATACATTAAGAGTATTCTCGATGAAGAAGAAAAAGAGCGTCAAGCCTACTTTAAAAGAGTGGAAGAAGCCGTAGGCTTCAAATTTGAAAAATATCAGGGCTATCGGCCTAACAGAACTCTCTCAAGAGAGTACGAGGTTACTGCTATATGGGTTCTTTCTGAACATTACGATACGCTAGATAAGAAGGTGTGGAAGAAGATAGACGGCGTAAAATTGGAGGACGGTTACTATGTATGTATTGCGCCTAACAAGCGTAGTAAGCAAGGTAAGGCAATAGCCGCAGTACTTACATCATATAAGTCCTTTACCCATCATTTCAAGGTATTGAAGGAACTGAATATAGAAGTTCCTAACACCAGACGATTTTCCATCACACAACTTTTACGTCATAAAGACCGCATTTTCGTTTACTTTGATGGTAGCATCAGAGCTGAAAAGCAAAATCCAGACTTTGTGGAAGTCACGATAGGTGAGTATGAGGATTTAATTAATGGTAAAGATTAAAGCATATGGAAGTATATGAATACAGAATCGTAAAGATTGAGAAAGGCCTTTTTCTTATCGAGTATAAGACCGCTCCTTATGGAGTTTGGCATGAAATAGATAAGCCATTCAAGACTAAACCAAAAGCAGAATTTTGGGTAAGAAAGAACTTTAAAGTAAAGGAGTAAAGCGTATGGCACAGAAAGAATTTAGAAAGCCACCTCGTTATATGGTGGGTGATATAGTTTATAGTCACGGATTTATTTGTGTTGTCTGTAGCGTCTATCCGTTCAATATTGATTATTCTTATGACCTTAAAGTTATTAGCGGTAAGAGTTTGGGTAAGATTTGCCAAGAAGATATTATGCATGTTCATATTTGGGAAGAGTTTCTTAAAAAGAATGGGTGGATATGCTATCGCTCTGAAGGAGGAAGTCTTGGCCATATTTGGTATAAACACCAAGAATACCCTTTCATTTTGAAATATAATATTTTTTTAGGAATATGCGATGTATCTTTCAATGAAGGAAAAGACTATGCTGTTATGATAAAATGTGTAGATGAACTCCAACATATTCTTCTTGGCTTGCAATTAGATAGTAACTTAAAAATATAAGCGTATGAATGAAAATTTAAAGTGTATGCTACAAGCTATTGGATTTTGGTGTTTTGCTGCATTCTTTGTAAGCTTGATAGCAACTGTCGTCATACACCCTGAGAGTATTGTAGGTATATGCCTATCTTTTACTTTCTTAATAATTTCAGTAGTTTTGTTTATTATTTCTTATAAACTTTAAAAGTAAAGCGTATGAAAAAGATAATTGTTATACTACTCTCTGTACTGTTATTTACGGCATGTAACAGAGAGCCAATTAAAACTGAGACAAGAGTGTATGAGTTGACGTTTATTGATGGCAAAACATTTGTTTACAAGTTCAACAATGTAGACGTTAATGCTGAGGATGGAATTGACCATAGTCGTGGAGGATATTTCTTTTATATTTTCTCTCATAAAACATATGAGCATGTAGAAGCTGTCATAAGATTTAAAAGAATAAAATAAAGGGTATGAATAAAGAGACAAAATACATTCCAGGAGATTTGGTAATGACAAACGGTGTACCTTTAGGTACTGCAAAAGATGTCGTTTATCGAGTAACATCATCAGACCCATCAAAAACTTTGAAGTTGGACGATGGAATAGTTCTGAAAGGTGTTGTCTGCTTAGAGAATATCGAAGGTGCGGAATTTGGAGATAAAGGCTATCTCTTAGGTGACTGCTGTGCTTGGGTTAAGGATATTGTTCCTATTAATCTTGTGCCCGCAATTTTGGAGAAGAATGGATGGAATAAATCCATAAGCTGGTTTTACGCTGGCAGCGAAGAGCGTGGCTATCAGTTTTCCAAGGAATTAGATGACAAATGGGATGAGCTTGATAGAATGACTTATGGCGACTTACAAATCAGTCAATGTGAAAATCTTAGAGATTGGAACTATATAAATGAATGTAATCACAATTTTCGTTTTGAGTTTACCTATGTTCACGAACTCCAACATTTATTATATGCCTTGCATATAGATAGTAACTTAAAAATATAATGATATGACACAGAAATATATAGTTGGTGATATTGTTGAGTACGACAACAAAGTGATGGTTGTCAAAGAGCCAAGAGACGGAAGTCACTTTGACTTGTCTTGCCATAAAGAAGGATTGGTGTACTGCTTTGTTGGTGTTGATAAGATAAAGCCAGTGGATATCACTCCTGCCATATTAGAGAGAAATGGCTGGGATAAAGAAGAAAAAGACGGAAGTGTTTTTTCTTTATCAGAAGCATTTATGGGAGGTGACAAAGATGATGAAGACAACTATACCTGTTTTCAGCTTTATTATCAAAATAAGGAGGATGGTTGGGATATAGATATGCGTGGAGAGCCATTAAAATATGAGATTCATTATGTCCATGAACTCCAGCACCTTTTCTTTGGTCTTGGAATTTATCACGAAATGGAGGTGTAGGTATGGCATGCAGAAGCAGTTTAGGTTGTTTTGGGTGCAAGTATCTAAAACATTATTATTATAGCACAGGAAATATGGACTGCAAACTCAAAGGACATATAACTTTGGGATTTGGGGATGATATGGGATGTAAAAATTATGAAAGTAAAGTTTAACCACCTTCGGGCATTAGAAGAAAAGCGTATGAATACAAATAGTTATTTACGAATAGAAAAGGGATTTGATATATCTAAGATAACTGGGGTTATTCCTCAGAATATTGGAGAAGGATTTCAGTTTAATCTCCATGGGAAAATATATACAACTATGGGTAGATATACCAAAGACAAAAAAAGGCTCATTAATATCGAAATTAGTTCTTTTTGTGGTCTTTGTGGTGGCGCAATACATTATTACGCAACATTGTATATTGATGTAGCCAATGTGTGTGATAACAGCTCGGTAAGTGGATATTTAGGTGGAATTGAAATTCCAAACGAATATCAAACCATCAAAGGGGAGTTTGTTAGACCACTCACTCAAAAGGAGAAAGATAATCAACCAGACAGATGGGGCTATGGGTATCAAGTGGGGGATTTAGTTAATGCCTTTGAATCTCTTGAAGAGATAGAGAGTTTAATTAAAAAACTCAAAAAGAAGTTCTCTTCTAAGGAGTGGAAAGTCGAGATAAGACGCAGTTATTAACCGCCTTTGAGGCATAAATTTTAATAATATGACAAAAGAAGAACTAAAAGCAAAGGTTGCCAAGCAACAAAGCATCATCAATGATGCTAACGATGAGATTTGTTCTTGCGTGAATGACTACATCGAAAGTCTTCCATACAAGGCTGGAGACAAAGTGAGTTGCCGCAGATGTGATGTATGCTGGATAGCAAGTATTGTTCCTGAGAAATATAGAAACCATTTCACTGGCGATATTGAGGTAAGAGTCAATCCTGCAAAGAAAGATGGTACTCGCTCTAATAGAGAGTTCGTACTTTACTATGGAGAAATTGATAGTATCAAGAAAATCAACTAACCATCCTGCTATAAATAGATAGTAATATATGAGTTTTGAAGTTCCTAAATATCGTTTGCTGGCTTTATTAAAAGCCGAGGCAGAACTTGGACTATTAAAGGATTATGGAGTTGACAACTGGGATTGGTATAAATATGCAATAAATGATACATTTAATGATGGCAAAGATGCCGTTATTAATCTTTCAGATAATGAACTCCTTAGCGAGTTTAAGGAAATAGAGTAACTAACCGTCCTTATAGGACATAGATATAAGTAATATGAAAAAGTTTATTGGTACAAAGGTCATTATGGCAGAGCCTATGACTATGACAGAAGCACAGAAAGTGCTTGGTAGAGAACTGAAGCCAGCAACAGCTGAGGAAGATGGCTACTTAGTAGAGTACAAGGACGGATATAAGTCTTGGTCTCCTAAGAGCGTGTTTGAGGAAGCCTATCGTGAAGTAGGCTCTGTTAACTTCGGTGGTGCTATTGGCTTACTGAAGGCTGGTCTTGCGGTAAGACGTAAGGGTTGGAATGGCAAGGGTTTGTTTATCGTGAAGCAGGTTCCTTCTCATATCACTGGTGATATCATTCCAAATATGCAGTCACTACCTCAGTCAGCCAAGGACATCTTGATGAGTCGTGAGGATCCTCACATTGACTACACTAACCAGATGCTTATCATCAATCCAGATGGTAGAGCAGATTCTTGGGTTCCTTCATCATCTGATGTGTTCGCAGAAGATTGGGAGGTTGTAGATGTGTAAGCCAGATTGCTCTAAATGCAGAAACTATAGTACTTGTGATTATAGAAAGCATGGAGAAATTTGTGTTGGGTGGAAATCCTTGGGTGAGTTTGTTTACTCTTGGGACGGAACATCTGGAAATCTTTAAGTTTAACCACCCTCTCCTGTAAAAGGGAGAGGGTAAAAAGAAGAGAATATGTTATTACAAATTCTTGATAAACAAAAAGGCATTATATATATTAATACTGAGCAAATTGCTTCTATTGAACATTTAAATGGAGCAGCTATTATAATGATGAGCAATGGTTTTGAATATACTTATTATAACTTTGAGAATCTTGTAAAATTATTAAAAAAATAAGCAATGAGCAAAGAAAAAGCTATTAAGAAAATACAATATGCTGCAATGCAAATTGCTTCTGTATATGCCTGTTCTGCTATCTTTGATGAAAAGACAAAGGTGATAAAAGGCAGGCAGAAAGAACTTGAAAAAGCGATTGTCAATTTGCATGATGCACTTAAAGAATTGGAGAACTAATATGACAAAGCAAGAAGCAATGGCTTTCGCTATCAGCGTAGGAAAGCCGATAAGACACAACTCGTTCTCAAAAGGTGAGTTCGTTCGATATAAAGGAAAGGAGTTAGTTGATGAAGATGGAACTATCCTTCCTCAACATGAGTTTTGGACTATCCGTTCAGGTGGCTTATGGGAGAATGGATGGGAAGAATATAAAAATGATTGAGTATGACAAGAGAAGAAGCAAAAAATACTATAAAATTTTTACGAGAGTTTTTTATGGATTGGGCGAAAGACCACGAAGAAAAAATAATTAAACAAAAAAGCAATGAAAAGAGAAAACGTTAAAAAGAATATAGGTATAATTTCTGCCTTTGCAGATGGTAAGACTATTCAAATCTTAAATGAAAGAGGCGAATGGGTTGACCTAACAGAAAGAGAAGGCTTACCTATTGGAATTTTAGAAGAAGAACCAAACAATTTTCGTACTAAGCCAGAGTCAAAGTATCGTCCTTTCAAGAACGCAGAAGAATGTTGGGCTGAAATGCTGAAGCATCAGCCGTTTGGATATACGTATGATAGGTTTAATAATATAAGAGATAGTATCACAAAGGTGGCTACCACTGGTGTTTCGTACGATTCGCCAACTGTTGTTATATCTTTCGAAGAGATTTTCGATAAATTTGTTTTTGCCGATGGTACACCATTTGGCTTTAAAGTGGAGGAATAGTATATGAAGAATAAGATTTTAGTCGTAGCCAAGTCAACCATTTGGTTCGTCTTATGCTTGCTCGTAAGTGCGTTGGCTTTTGAGGGTGTTTTCTCATTGACTAATAGAAATAAGCCTGCGAAAGAATTTAGTACAGCAGTATTTTCTGAGAAAGGGCATGAATACCTGGTTGTGGACACGAAACACGGAGTTTGTGTTATTCACGCCAAGAGCTGTCCTTGTCATAAAAAAGAAGTAGCTTATGAAGATTAGGTTGGCCAAAAAGATATGGCTTAGGCCGATAGATAGATTATCGCCATATTGGTCTATCAAGCTGTTACAATGTAAGATTGATAACAGAATGTTTCAAGCAGCAAAACGGGTCACGAAATGGGAAGCTAATAATTTAAAGAACAGATTAGAAAAGCATGTTCGTATTACTCCTTCTCAAGCTAAGGAACTTAGAAGAAGTGTAGAATTATTAAACTGTTCCCCGAGCGACCTGCTGAGTGCTGCGAAACAACAATTAAAAAGAAAGAAGATATGAAGAAGGAAATGTTTGACTTCTCAGAGGCTCTGAGAAGAATGAAGGAGGGAAAGAAAATGAGAAGGGTAATTTGGGAAGAATGTGGAGCTTATATCCATATTGTCTCTGAGACTATTGTGGCTGTATGCGATGGAAAATTCTTTCCTTGTGTCTTCAAAGATTCTGAGGATATTCTTGCAACAGACTGGGAGGAGGTGCAAAAGATGAAGAAGAAAATATTGACCCTTACCGTCAGCAAGCAATGGTTCGATATGATAGTGTCGGGCGAAAAGAATGAAGAGTATCGGATAATTAAAGACTTTTGGATGAGTCGCCTTCTCCTTATCAAGGATGAGGAATGCAAAGATTTCGATAAGTACGTTAAGCTTCATATTGGTAAGACATTTGAGATGCTTATAGACATCGATACCATCAAGGAGAAACTGAATAATGGTACAATGAAGTTCGTACCATTCACTCACGTTCTCTTCAAGAACGGCTATTACGACGATAGTCCAAAGGTAGAAAAGGAGATTGAGAGCATCACCATCGGCAAGCCGAAGAAAGGTCTTTGCCCAGGCAAGTGGTTGGACCATGAGTTTTTTGTCATTAAATTCAAGTAGCGTATGAAAAGAAATATCTATTATAAGTCGGCATGCAATATGGGAGAGTTGGCAGATGAAAGCATCAATATTGTAGTAACATCGCCTCCATATCCGATGGTTGAAATGTGGGACGATATATTTGCAATGCAAAATAAAGCCATTGCGTGCAACCTTGCAGATAATCCATCCGTATCTTTCGATTTAATGCACGGAATACTCAACAATATATGGAGGGAGTGTTACAGGGTTCTTTCAGAAGGAGGTTTCCTTTGTATCAATATAGGAGATGCTACAAGAACTATCAATGGAAACTTCCAACTGTTCAATAACCATGCGAAAATATCGCTATATTGCAGAGGTCTTGGTTTTACGGAACTTCCATGCGTCATTTGGAGGAAGCAAACAAATGCCCCAAATAAGTTTATGGGAAGTGGTATGCTTCCCTGTGGTGCTTATGTCACCCTCGAACACGAATACATACTAATATTCAGAAAGGGCAAAAGGCGAAAGTTCAAGACCGAGGAGGAGAAGAAGAATCGAAGACAAAGCGCATTCTTCTGGGAAGAGAGAAATATGTGGTGCTCTGACACCTGGAATGTGAAGGGTGTAAAGCAGAAGATGGCTGACGGAAAATCTCGAACAAGAAGCGCAGCCTTCCCTTACGAAATACCTTACCGTCTTATCAACATGTATTCGTGCAAGGGAGACACGGTGCTCGACCCATTCCTTGGTCTTGGAACGACAATGCAAGCCGCATTAGACAGTGGTAGAAACTTTGTTGGTTATGAGATAGACAAAACATTGGAAGAATACCATGGAAGTCTGTCTGCAGCGCAGATCGCATGTTCACGAACTATAGCATCGTCTCGTATTTTGCAGCATAACCGATTTGTTGCAGATAGAGAAATTAATGGAAAGGACTTAAAGTATTTTAATAAGCATCTTGGCTGCAAAGTTATGACAAAGCAAGAGCAAGACATAAAATTATAAATCTTAAAAGAAAGCTTTAAAAAAGGCAGAAAAGACTATTACGGATATTGATAAGAATGGAAGGTCTTTGCCCTGACGAGTGACTTTAAGTTTTCATCATTAAGTTAAGTGATATGGATAAGACAACAGAGCTATCATATAATCACCTCATTTCGCAACTCAGAAAAGAAAACGCTGATTTGAGGAATGAGGTGCGAGAATTAAGGAAATTGCTAACAAGAAAAGGTGACAAACCACCTAATTAACACTCCGTAACATCATGTTAAAATCCATTTTTGAGTATCTTTTGTCAAATTAGCTTCCTGTAATTTTTAGCAACATTAGTTAAGTTAAAGAAAGGTTAAATACTTTACATAAGCCTTTCTAAGCCGTTTTATTTTCTTCTCCATATCCTTATACCATTTTTCAGAAAAAGCCTTATACAGAAGAAAATAGGTTTTATTTAACACCTTAGAAACCAATAAGTTATACAAAGTTAATCAAGAAAAATAATGCGATTAAAATTTGGTCAAAAGCTAAAAAATGACTACCTTTGCACTATCAAAAATAAATTAACAATTTAAAGATAAGAGCAATGAAAATTATTAAGGAAATAAATAAAAAAGTAAACGTTGAATTTAAGTTTGACAATGGAGCATGGGTATCAATAGATTCAGACCATTGGGAATATCAATCTGATGAGGATGATGCTGAAACATACATTGATGGCAATCTTTGGTTTAAAGGAAAACATCTGGTTGATTATGACGGATGCTTTGAATTGCCAAAAGAGGTAGAAATGGCATTGAAACATATAGGATATTATTTGCAATAAAATCACTAATAAAGCAAGAGCAATGAAGACAGACAACGTTTTAGAGCATTTCGCTGAAATGATGATTTCACGAATGCAAAAGATGAAGGCAGGAGATTGGAAGATGGGGTGGTTCACCACATCTTATGGTGGTAACCCAGTGAACCTTGGAGGGCGTGAATATAATGGAATGAACTCATTTTTCCTGTTCCTCTGCATGATGGACGAAGAAAGATTCAAATATCCTATCTTTGCTACCTTCAATCAGATAAAGGCATTAGGAGCTAGTGTGAACAAAGGAGAGAAAAGCTTCCCTGTTCTATTTTGGTCCATCCAGTACAAAGACAAGAATGGAAACAAAATAACAGAAGACAGCTACAACGGAATGACTCGATCAGACCAACTAGACTGCAAAGTCCAGCCTTTCTTGAAGAGCTACAACGTGTTCAACATCAGTCAAACCAACCTCGAAGAGATAGCACCTAAGACGATGCAGAAGTTGAAGGAGAAGTTCAGTCTCAAAGATAAGAATGAGTTGCCGACAGACACGGCTGGTATGTACGTCAACGAGAAAATTGATGATATGCTTCTTTATCAGAAGTGGCTCTGCCCTATCCGCTACGACAAGTATTCAAGTGGAGCTTTCTACAGAGTTGGGGTAGATGATATTACAACACCTCTTAAAAGTCAGTTCAAGAAGGGCAATACAGAGCAGGAGATATTCGAGGATGGACAGGAGTACTACTCAACCCTTCTACATGAAATGGTTCACTCAACAGGGAACAAGTCTAGATTGAATAGAGGGTTTGAGAATGAGAAAGGAGAAAAGGACTATGCAAGAGAAGAGTTGGTTGCGGAGCTTGGAGCAGCTCTTATCGGAAACGTCCTAGGCTTTAGCAGTCGCATTTTAGATAATAACGCTGCTTACCTAGATTGCTGGATCAGCAAGCTTAAAAAGCAACCAAAGTTCATCGTTTCTGTCTTAACAGACGTAAACAAAGCAGCTAAAATGGTATTAGAAATCGTGAACAAAGAAAAGGCACAATTACTAATTCCTGCATAAGATATTTTATTGCTCTATCTAAGGCGGTATAAGCGTATTTGCTTGTATCGCCTTTATTTCATTATCATCAAAAACATAAAAAGCTGTATAAGCGAAAATAAATACGAAATTTCTCAGTGAATTCTATTTATTGATTAAATATTTTTAGTATCTTTGCACCAAAAGTAGTAAAGATATGAACATCGAAGAAATACTCAAGAAAACTGATACTATCAGCCATAAGATAGAAGAGCTACGCAAAAGGACTATCGTGGTCCCTTCGTGGAGTTACCTTTTGGGGCTTTACGAGCCAGAAAGCCATAAGGTAATGACAGACACCACAAACCTTCGTGATAAGGATAATGGGGAAAAATCATCACGTATTGCTGTTGCTCTTGAAAAACTGCTTACAAATAGAATGACAGAATTTACCTTCTCTATACCAGTAAAGAGAAGGTACAACACTCCCGATAATGACATACAGAAGGAAATTCAAAAAGCGTTAGAAAAAATCTACGATTGTGCTCATATAGACAATATGAACTACAAGCGTGGACTAGCTTATTTCGCAAGCTGTGAAATATTCACCATTTGGTATTCAGTCAAGAAGTCAAACTCTCTATATGGTTTTGAATCAAACTACAAGCTAAAGTGCAAAACCTTCTCCCCTATGGATGGAGTAAGATTATACCCTATCATTGATGAGTATGATGATATGCAAGCCATGTCGTTTGAATATGACAAGATTGTTTCAGACAAAGAAACGATAACATTCTTTGAAACCTTTACCGAAAACTATCATTTCATCTGGAGGAAAAGCAACCTTGGTGAAATGTGGGAGGAAGAAACTGCACAAGTTGATGAGGATGGAAACACTAAGAGCGGTGAGGAAATCATCATCCATAAGATTCCTGGAGTATACCTGCATCGACCTCACGCCATCTACGAGGGGCTTGATAATATCCGAAGCGAGTTTGAGTACAATATCAGCCGCAATAGCAATGTGATTGCATATAATGCTGCACCTATCGCAAAAGTTAAGGGCGGAATAGTTGGTGAGGAGAAGAAGGGGCAAGGCTTCCGTATATGGAGAGTTGAGAATGATGGTGATATATCTTACGTATCTTGGGACCAATCACAAGAAGCGGTCAGCGGTCAGAATAAAACCCTTCTCGGATTGTTCTGGATGCTTTCCCAAATGCCGGATATCAGCTTTGAGAATATGAAATCTCTTGGCAATATTGGCTACGATGCTAGACAGACGTTGCTCACTGATGCACATCTGAAAGTTCGCATGGAATCGGGCGCTTTCAAGGAGTTCTTTGAGAGAGAGTTTAATGTAGTCAAGGCATTCTTAAAGGTAATGAACCCAAAATGGGAAAAGGAGATAGATAACGTCATCTGCGACCACATCATCACTCCTTATATACCTAAGGACGAAAGCTACGACATCACCATTAGACAAAAGGCTAATGGTGGTAAGCCAGTGGAAAGTCAGCTTGAATCTATCATTAAGCTTGGTCAGTCACAAGACCCTCAGCAGACGATGGAGGATATTCAGCAGGATGAACTTAAAGCGGCATCAGTACAGCAGTCAGCTTTTGCTATGGGTGAACAAACAATATAAACGCAATAAACTGCACAAGTTATGAAGAAGAAAATTGCAATTTGGTTATTCAAGTTAGCTAGAAGACTCTACCCTATCAGTGTAACTGTCTTTGAGCAGAAAGAAATTCTTGAGCCAAAGGTATGTGCCAAGGCTTATAGTATCGACAAGAATTACATTCGCCACTACAAGCGAGACCATCATATCAAGTCCATGAGAGAAGCTTTGCATGAGATAACAAAGGAAACTCTCGCACAGGCAAAGAAAGATGTACTCAATACTATCGAATCCAAGATCATGAAGCAGAGAGTATATCAGAAGGATGGCAAGACGATTGTAGAGGTAAAGGTTAATTGTTATGTCTCCAAAGAAGAAGGTTAAGCCTATTCCAAAAGAACCTCAGTTCTGCAAATTATGTGCCCACGTTTCCAATCCACGTAATCTAAGTGTTACGGGGGAGCCAACGTTGGGCACTTGCTCGTATGAGGAGTTTGCTATCCTCTATCAAAGGGAATGTGTAAACGAACATTATAAGCCGAAATAAATGAGACCAAATATCCCCAATCAAAAGAAAGCATACGATGCTCTGAACAGACGCTTAGTTAACTACGTGGCACAAGTTCAGAGCATTTATGATAGAATCGCTAGCCAAGTTGCTACTGCTATAGATGGTGTCGGTTATGATGGTTCTGCGGAGTTCTTGTTTGGGGACTATCCTGAACTGAAACAAACCATCAATGGCATCATGATTAGTTATGCTGCACAGATGAATAACCTCATCTATGCAGGTACCACAAATGAGTGGAAAGAAAGTAACATCATGCAGGACCTACTTGCAAGAAAGGTACTTCGTGCTTATGATTTTGAGAAGGGTGGAGATAAGTACAACAGGTATTTCCAACCTAATTCAGATGCTTTGAAGGCTTTTCAGAATAGGGTTGATAAGGGGTTGTCTGTTTCGCAGAAAGTATGGTATCAGTCACAAGCCTTGAAAAAGGAGCTGGAGCATACCATATCAACTGCAATAGAAAGAGGGCAGTCTGCGGTTGTTCTCAGCAAGCGAATCAGTAAGTATCTGTTAGACTATCCTTCATTAAAGGCAGATTATACAGAAAAGTTCGGAAAAGCTGCCACATGCGCGAATTGCCAATACGCTTCTATACGTTTGGCAAGAACCGAGATAAACATGGCTTACCGAAAGGCAGAGCAGACACGTTGGCAACAATTTGACTTCATCTTGGGATATGAGATTAAGTTGAGTAAACGCCACCCTGCACCCGACATCTGTGATGATTTGTTGGGAATATACCCAAAAGACTTTGTCTTCCTAGGTTGGCATCCTAACTGCATGTGTTATGTTGTACCTATTGTGATGAGCGATGAAGAGTACTATGGTTCTACTTCCATTCAGAAGTCAGCTATGATTTATCGCACCCCAAAGAACTTTAATGACTGGGTACGCAATAACCGCAGCCGAATCGGGCAAGCTAAAACACTTCCATACTTCTTGAAGGACAACAGAAAGTATTGGCACCTGTCCGTTGAGGACGCGGCTGAGTACCGCCATGCTGACAGAGACGAAAAAGCCATAAAGCTTGCTTGGAAGAACAGAGACTTATTGAAATACAACATAGATGTAGATAATTCAGACATAGCAACTTTAAGGCGAAATGCTAAAGCCTATGATGTTGATATATCAAGCTTTGATAAATTCCTCGCTACACATCAATTTAAAGAGAGTTTTGGAATGATGACTGATAGTGAACGTTCTGTTTTGTCAGATATGTTCGATAAGTATGATGATAAGGTTCGTCAAGCTGTAGAGTCTTTCGACAGGATAAAGAAAAGTTATCTTGCTAAGTTTGATTATAGCTATGATTTCGGTGATTGGAGGGATGGAATAACCAAAAAGTTTGCGAATATCACTCCTACACAATTCGAACCAGTGAGCAAGATAAGACCAAAGTTGAAGGCTACCTATGATGAAGCTCGTAAGGAACTGCAAGACCTTCGTTCTATTCCGTTGAAGCCTAAGAAGCTGATAGATGATTTCGATGATTGGGAATTGGAGACTGCATTAGACGACCAGGAAGCAGTTATGGCAGGAAAGAAGCTCATGCAAAATCTGTACGGACCAAACATTGATAACGTCAATTCTTGGATAAGAGTTATGTCGGCTTACAAATCAGAAGGCTGGGGCAAGGCTTACGAGGTCTTTCTTGACGAGTATCATAACGGTTTAAAGGAGGTCTTGGAAGCTGCTACCCATCTGAACGAATTGAGAACAGCAGATTTGAGTATCATTCCTACAAGATGGATTCCTCGCTTCAATGATTATATCAAGACCATAGAAACTGCAAGGATTGATGTCCGAGGTTACGAAAGGGTTTATCGTGAGATAGAGGGTGCGTACAACATCTACAAGCTGTCTTCGGATCAAGATTTGATTGCGTATGGCTTAGATAAGCTATCCTTCAATACACCTCATACCATCGTGGAAGGCTTTAGAGGTATTGGATTGAGTCCGACCAAATGGCTCGGAAAGAAAGAGTTCTATGATAGCTTTGATAAGTTTGTTCCTTGTATCAGCCTTAGCGGAAACAAAGCCTATTATTGGAGCAAGTATAAACATGTTAGAATAGATTTCGATGGACATAAGGAAAGATTCGCAAAATCGGAATGGTATCGTAAGGGACTCCAATATCACGAATACGGACATGCTAAAGCCGCATTGCAAGGTAATTGGGAAAACAGCAAAGACTTCAAAGACCTGTTCAAGAAATTCTATGATGATTATAATCAACCATCGAATTTCTATCAAGATAGTATAGGAAAGACAAGATGGAAGATTGAAGGGAAATATTGGGAGGTAAAATACAAGTATGGTGACCCAAAGAAAGATATGGATGAGCTATTTGGAGCTATAACAGATACTCTGCAAGCCCTAAGCAAAGATAAGGCAAGAATTGATGGATTTTGGCACGATTGGGACTATTTTGCTAATAGTGAGTTCTTATGTTTGTCAGAGATTATAGCTCATCTAAGTGAAAATTATTGGGCGCACAACAACTACTTCAAAATAGCATTACCAAGGCTTTATAACGAAGCTATGACACTATACAAGAAGTTTTATAAGGCTAACTTACCAACAAAAAGATAGGTAGTAGAATTAAGGTTCTACTACCCATCCTGTTTTGTTATTTAGAGGTCCATCAGCCGATTCGTTATCTACGTAATAAAGTTTGAAATCTTGACCTGTCTTCAAAGCTTTTCGTACAGATGCCATGATCAGATTCTTACTTACGCCTTTGTAACCGCAATCTCTAATAGCACTCAGAACAGCACACTTTTGACCGATATAAATATCTGGTCCTTTGTAGTAATTAACTACCTGTTCGTCTGTAAGCTCGTCCACGGACTTAACAGAGCATTGTTCTAGATATTCTTGTATATTCATGCTGCAAAGATAGTAAAAGTTCCCCAAACTACAATACGTCCGATTTAAAAGTTAGCAAAAGTTAGCAAACAGACTATAAAGAAGTTTAAAAGTTAAACTACCGTAAGTACCTAAAAATAAGATAGTTAACATTTGGTCAATTCGCAAAAAACGACTATCTTTGCACTATCAAAAATAAATAATAACAATTTAAAGATAAGAGCAATGAATACGATTAAAACGTTTATTCCATCAGAGTCAGTTGACGCATTCAAGAAGTTCGCTGAGAAGACGAAGCGCAATGTAGAAGGTTTCGACTACACCATTAGTAACCCACGAAAAAAGTTATTCCGTCATGCGGTAGTAGAAGATTGTCAAACCATCATTGGTAAGTATTGGCATGACATCTGTGACCTCACCATCAATATGCCAGACGAAAGTAATTGGAGATTGCTGGCCACATATAAGAATGGAGCCTTTACTCCTGCTGATACAACCAAGGAATTGGTATTCAAGATTAAGGAGCATGGAGCTGATTACGGCAAATGCGACCTATGTGGTCATTGGTGTAACAACGCATACGTGATCGAGAATACGCAAACTGGCGATGAACTGCAAGTAGGTTGCGAGTGCATAAAAAAGTTCGGATTGAAGTACATTGACTTTCTCTCAGACTTTACACGCAAACTTTATGAGACCTACGACTACACAATCAGATATGCCACCGATGATGATTATGGAGACCTTATCCCAATTTGGGGTGGTCCTAAGGATAGTAGATATACGGATGCCATCTTGAAGAATGACATGATCGCCATGTGCAAGGCTCAGTATGACGAGTGCCCCGTTTACAAGAAAGGCTATTACGCAAATGGTCACTATTACCCATCAGAAACAATCGCCAAATTAGAGGAAATAAGAGATTCTAAGAAGTTTACGGTTGACACCTCATACATTACAAAGGTCTGCGATTTTGCGCTATCTAAAGAGCCTAAATCGCAATTCGAGGTTGAAATGCAGAAAGTAGCAAATGACTACTACACATTCTCGGAGCAGTTCGTTTATGCTTTCTTCCTGGTGAAGAACTACGAGGATAGCTTGAAAGGTGGTATTGATGCCATCAAGAAAGGTATGCAAGTCAAGGTAGTCGGTAAAGTCATTCAACAGCGCACAGAGCAGTCTTACTACGGAGAAATGGTCACAAACACCATCCTTACTAAAAACGGAATAGTCTGTGAAAGGGTTGGCAAAATACCAACTGCACAAAAAGATGGCGAGAAGACCACAGAGTTCTATGCTATCGTCAAGGGTGTATTCAATGGAAAGGTTAGCCTAGACAGAGCTACCAAGAACCCAAAGAAAGGAATTGAAGTGGCAATGGAGATTTAGTTATGAGCGCATTCAACATCAACACCTATTATGGCTGTGCAACTTGCGAAGCAGCCAACGAATATGGTAATATGGTTGCAAGCATGGTCTGTTATTCCCTGTCCTGCTTGTGATGGCTAATAAAAGGGAATGCCCAAATTATAGATTTCAAAGAAAGGATTGAGAATGAATGCATTAGGTTACTCAGCATCAATTAGTGATGCAAAGAAAGAAATCGAAAAAGAGTATAAAAACGGAAATATCTCAGATGTCGAAAGAGATTGGCGTTTAAATCACATTATGGGTTATTAATTTGAATGTATGAAATTGCAGGTTTATTTTCTATACAGAACCGATGAGCACCTATCTACAGATAGCAAGGAATTGCTCTTTATCGGTAACCTTCCAAATTGCATAAAAGCAGCAAGGAAGTTTAATGCTACAGATACTCAGATTAATGAACTTGGGTATCATAAGCAAAGTCAACTTAACAATGTAGGTTACGAGTTTATGTTAGAACAGCATACACTTAACGAATATATAGTAGAACCATAAAATATACGATTATGAAGATATATAAATTGATATGGTATCTCTACACAGAGGACCAACTTAAAGAATCCCTCATCACAGATAAGGAAGTTGCAGAAGCACGTTATCAAGAGCTGAAAAAGTCTCTTTATCGTGGATGCTGGTTATCCCTATCAGAATTAGTTGAAAACGAAGACCACGAACTAGTGGAGGGTGAAGGTCTTCATTATAACGACATCTAATAATATGAGAAAAGTTGAATATAAGAAACCACATGGGTATGACTCATACGTCATTTGGTCAAGTAAGTATAACGGCTTCATTATTAAGAAGCACTAAAATTAAGAGCAATGGAACAGAAGTTAATAGAAAAGATTACAGAAATCGGAGAAAAGAAAGGTTGGAAGGTAGATTTCTCCGAAAATGATAAAACGCATGTAGATGTGTATTTTCAGCGTTACTCGCCAGCAGGCCAAGATTTTTACATGAGTATTGAAATTGTTGACAACGACACAGAAGTCTTCTTACAGAACCTTTCTGACTACTACGAGAACTTTGACCCTGATGGTGAAGCCTTAAACTGGTGTGACAAAAAAGGTCATGGAATAAACGGAGCACCTAAACGCTTGAAGGATATCATCATTGATTTCGAGGAAATCGAAAAGGAAATCAAAGAACTCCTAGAAGTGTTCAATCTTCGAATAGAGGAACTAGAGAAAGCTGCCATTCACAAGGTTAAAGTGCAAGTAACCGAATACCTGCAAAAGGTAGTGGAGGTTGATGCCATCAATGGCCGTGACGCATGCGATAAAGTCGAAGAAATGGTTAATGGGTCAGAAATCATCTTGACCGCAGACGATTTCACAACAAGAAAGATTGAGCCTTATGAAGATGAGTAAAACTGCACAAGGTGTGCAAAAGCTAAAAGATGGAGATTTGAAAGGAGCACTCTTCATCTTTTCTACTTTTAAGTATGATTTCACAAGGGATGAACGTAGAACCATGCGAATTGCATACGAATCACTTTGCGGACATGGTGCTTTCTATCACTCATTAGGAATTGATGCTGGTCAGATGATAGTAGATGCGGTAATTATACTAAACGCTAAGTATCTGAATAGCAGCAAGTTAAACTAAGTTAGTAAAAAGTATATTTAGCCCTAAACGTTTGGTCAATTCGTGAAAAATGACTACCTTTGCACTATCAAAATAAAAATAACAATTTAAAGAAAAGAGCAATGAAACTGATTACGAAAGAAATTAAGAAGAGACTGGAAAAATATCCTCTCTACTCACAGGATGGCAAAAAAAGAAGAAGCCATCTGTCAAGCAAAGTTCTTCCTTTGTGTTGGTGCATGGTCTTGGTTCATATTGGAAGCGGACCTAGAGAACAATATCGCCTACGGAATCACTATCAATGGAAGTGGTGAAGGCGAGTACGGCTACACAAGCCTAACCGAGTTGCAGGAACTAACAACAAATTTAGGCTTAACAGTAGAGCGAGATACCTCATTCTCCCCTACTCCACTAAAGGATATTAATAACGAATATCTAAAGAAGTTTCTTAAGAAAATGTACGCTTGAAAATAAGTTCTCACTTTTTTAAAGAAACTATTTGTTGATTAAATAATTTTATCTAACTTTGCAAAAAGTTACAAAAGAAATGAAGATTTATACATCATACTTCTCAAACGGAGCTAAGTTAGCAAAAGCTGGTATCATGATGATCGGCATTGCCCTCTACCCTCCGAAATGGTTTACAGGATTGTCAAACAAGTACGTGTCACCATCATGGGACATTCTTCACAACTCCAAATCGGAAGAAGATTACGTGCAACGTTTCAATTCTGAGATATTGGCTCATCGGGACCCAAAAGCATTTTTCTCAGCAATAGAGAAAATGGCAAATGGAAAAGATGTAGCTCTATGTTGCTTCGAAAAGCCAGATGATTTTTGCCATCGCCACCTAGTGGCAAAATGGCTGAATGAAAAGTTGGGAGTACAGATTGAGGAATTTGGAATTTCCAAGAATCCTGTTTACTCGGAGCAAAGCTTGTTTTAGGCAATCCTCCTTTCAAAATACCCACAAGGGTTGACGGCTCGGAAAGACGAGCATTTTTGCGTGTAGAGAATATTGTTATTATAAGCGGAGATAGCTCAGATAGTAGAGCGCAGTGATACCATCATTGAGGTCGTTGGTGCGGCTCCAACTCTCCGCTCTTTTGCGGATATAGCTCAGTCGGTCAGAGCGTCACATTCCCAATGTGAAGGTCGAAGGTTCGAGTCCCTCTAGCCGCTCTATTTTTGTAGAATTAAAATAAAAGAGCATGAAAAGTTGCATAGATATACAAGATAGAACATTCGGTATTGAAATAGAAATGTGCAATCTTGAAAGGTCTAAGGTATCTCTACCCGAAGGCTATTCATGGAGCAAAGATGAGCAAATTTACAATACTGATGGTTCAACAAATAAGTCATTTGGTGGTGAGGTAAATACCCCACCATTACATATTTGCTGTCTAAAGGACCTACATGACCTACGCTCTGTATATGAATCAATGGTTGTCGCAGGAGGAAAGATAAAGTGGAGTATTGATACCCATGTGCATATCTATGCAGGAGATTTGTCTGTAGATCAGATTAAGAAGGTGTTTTTGTTCTTCTATGTTTGCTATCCATATTTCAAGAAATATGCTCATATTTCTGATTGGGATGAGCTGGTATTTAATGCACAACCTGTTCCTACAGAGAAGTACTTCGAAGGCGTTAAAAATGCACAGACGTTTGATGAATTACAAAATCTCTTCACCAATCAGTCTAAGAAGGGCTTTATTCGTCATGCGGTAAATATATCAGCATACTTCAAGACAAAGACGATAGAGTTCAGAACGTTTCATGCTACTGATGATTTCTATCGAGCTATGAATTGTGTGTATTCTGCATACCGCATATTCTATTATGCTATAAGCCACGAATTGGAAGATTACCAATCAATTACATCATATCAGCAGTTCTGTGAGGTTACAGGGCTTAAATATGATGTTCCAAACGAGTTATGCCCACTACTATATCAAGGAAATCCATATAGTGCGATTCAAACGTTTATGACAGCTCCATTAGCTTACAATTCCGAAATGGTTTCGGCATTACATGATGCTGTGATAACTAACGGACATAAGGAAATCTGCATAGTAAATGGCTTCATGTACTACTATGAGCTATTCTTCCTTGATAAGGTGGAAGTATCTATATACTGCCAAGATGCCTATTGCTATCTGCTCTATATGTTGGCAAATGGTAAAACATCACTAACATATAAGGATAAGCTTGCATGGTTGGAGGACTATAACAATCCTACACCATCAAGACAGCTTGCGCTAGCTCTTTATGCCGTGAAACTGCAAAAGTATTTCATGAGTGAATCGGCAAGAAATAGTGCTGTCTTCGAAGCATTGAAAATTAAGGCAAGGGAATCAATCGAGAAAACCCAGGAGGCAAATGAGCGATTGATGAGATTGCTCACTACATGTGATTTCCATGTTGGAACACTAGAAGAAGCCATCAAGAATAAGAAGGTAATCTTCTTTAATTACGGAAGAATAGAGAAGAATCAGAAGAGAGCATTCAAACTCATTTCTGAGAATAGTGACTTGAAATCAGATTTTTCTGTTGCAAGGAACGACTACTATAATCTTGTGGAAAGTATTCCGAGTGATAGTTTTTTTTATTATTTCAGCAACAGCCCTTATCTGAGAAACCTGCATAAGATAGCTATGTGGAATAATTCAAGTGGTGAAAGACGGTCTGCAGGAAGGTTCCTCTATTGCAATAAGCCAACTGCACAAAATAATGCTAGCACCTCGTATTCTTCATTCAGAATCGAAAGCAACGAGATTGTACCTCCCGATGATTTGGAGATTACAGACGCAAGCAAACTGATGATTGAACGAGTAGACCCACATTTACTTCATTGCTTGCAAAAGAAGTATATCAAGAAGGTGGACCAATGTAGTCTCTGTAAATTATTTGCTTTTGTGGTGAAATACGACAAATATACCCTAGGTGGGTTTGGTTTTACGCTACCTCAACACAAGGGGTATGATTTGTTTCAGTTAACGGACTTCTGCACGAATAACGCAATCCCTCGATTGAGTAAACTCATACTGTACTGCATTCAGTCTGTAGGCGTTCAAAGATATGTGAGCAGAAGAATGCGCAAGCTTTGCGAGAAGGTTATCTCCTGCGCTTATACCCATAAGCCAGTGAGTATGAAATATCGTGGCGTATACAAGAAAGTGAAGGAACACTGCACATCATCTTATCTTGCTTACGAAGGAATACTTGGCATATACCCTACGAATAAGGAAATCATTGAGAAATATCAAAAATCGTTGAAGAATGGAAAATGAAGATAGATGGAAATACGCAAAAGTTGATATAAACCTCATAGATGAGGTAGAAATCAATGCAAATGAAATGTCGGGTGAAGACTTCGCCCAACTAACAGACAACATTGCTAAGTCTGGATTGAGTAGTGTGCCTACCTGTATCAAGAAGGATAATGGTAGATACATCATGATCAGCGGTAATCATCGTTTGAGGGCATGCAAGAAACTGCACTATAAAATGCTAGGTATCTTATATGTAGAAGAGAGCGAGATTGCAAATGATGAAGCTATTGCTATTGAATTATCTCACAACTCCATTCATGGTGAAGCTAATGTTAGCATCTTGAAGAAGTTGTTTGCATCAATTCAATCTATCGACTTCAAGAAGTTTGCTCATGTGAACATTGACGAGATTAAGCCAATAAGCACAGAGGGTATAGATGTATATGCCATGCAGGAGAATTTCGTATTCTCCATCATACTCTACCCTAGTTCATTTGCTAGTCTGGACACATTGTATGGAGACATTCGTGAGCAAGCACGCAAAAGTGATGCTCTCGTTTTAGCTTCCGATGAAGATAACGAGAAAACCCTACTTAAAATCCAAAAAGAGATAGGTAAGGAGTTTGGCATAAAATCCCCAAGTATCTCATTTGCCAAATTGTTAGAGTTAGCGAGTGAACGTTTAATCGAAATAAAGGAAGGAGAAAAAGAAAATGATTTGGATAATAATGACAGCGAGCGATAAGGACTCGTATGTGACACAACGCAATCAAAACTTCATCAAAGAAGCACTAGGAGCAAACAATGTTACATTTGTTAGTGTGCAAGATGAGGATTCACTTAATGACTTAAAGATAAGTGATAGGGACATCGTTATTACACAGACGAGAAATAGAATTATCCTAGAAAAGATAGGCGAACTTGAAGCAAAGAATACGTCAGAAAGTGATAGAACGATCGTCTTGACAAAAAATAAAGAAGTTCTCAAAGAAGAACTTTACAGACACGGAATCTCGTTTCCGAAATCATATAGCAAGTATGATTTAAGGGAAGAAAATATGTATTTCGTGAAGCCATTAATGGGTGAAGACTCTAATATGGTTGACAACCTTTCGGTCTGCAAGAGTACCCAAGAGGTAAGAAAGAAAGTTGATGAGATAGAACGTTTGGGTGATATTGCTATCATCGAAGACTTTATTGCAGGAAAGGAATGCACTGCTGCTTGCGTTGTCAATCAGAAAACAGGAGACATAGACGTTTATCCTATTTTTGTGGAATTGACAACACCATACAATATACTCACTCACGAAGCTAAGATGCAGGAGGAAGAGGTATGCAGTGCTTGTAATCTTGAAGTGATAAAAGAAACTGCACAAAAAGTGTGCAAGATGTTAGGTATTCAACATTATCTCAGAATAGATTTTAGAATATCTTCAACTGGTGTTCCGTTTGTAATAGATTGCAACCTGTTTCCAGGTTTAGGTCCTACAGACCATTTTGCAAAATGTCTGTTGCTAACAGAAAATATGTCTTACATAGATGCTTTGAAAGCAGTCATAGCATCTGCAAGTTAGAAAGGTTGATTATGGCAAAGGTAAGAAGAACAGAATTAAAAAAGATTGCCGCTGCTTACGAAAAGAAGGGCGGCAATATGGCTGCTACGGCAGTAGCTTTGGGCATTACACGCCAAGCCTTATATAACTGGCGAAAAGAGGATGAGAAGTTAGCCAAGATGTTGGACGATATAGATGAAGGCATTCTTGACTTTACTGAAAGCAAGTTGGTTGAAAAGGTGAACGAAGGTAATCTAACTGCAATCATCTTCCTTCTGAAAACTAAGGGCAAGAAGCGTGGCTATGTCGAGCAAGTAGATAACAGATTAGTAGAAAATCCATTCGAGAAGTTAATGAAGGAACTTCCCGATGATGAAGAAGGGTAATTATGGACAACGGAGAATTGTATATACCAGACTGCTTATTTCCGACGGACAATCCATTGGAAATACCATGCTTGTTGTCTGATGTGCAACCTCAGTACATAGAAATCCCATTCTATTGCTTTGGTGAGCAGGCAAGAACAACGAACATGAATGGCAGGGGAACACTCCACTTCTATACTGATGATTATAGGTTCAGAACAATCTATGAACATCCCGAAAAGATAATGAAGTATAACCCTGGCAGTATCATCGAACCGAACTTTAGTCTATCGAATGACACTCCAATAGCTTTTGGTATGCAGGCTATCTACAAGAAACGCTTTCTTGCGAGAGCTATGCAGGAAAAGGGGATTGGTGTATTCGTTGACTTAAATGTGGCTCCTAAGTTCTATAAGCTGAATTTAATGGGTGTCCCTAAAGGTTACTCATCATTCGCCACAAGAGGTTGCACAGACCGACTAAATGAACTGCAATTTGAATACGAGATTGCCAAGTTCGTAGCAAATGGCAACAGATTCAGATTCATCGTTTATGGAGGTGGTAACGTGATTGAGCAGTGGTGTAAGGAAAATAATGCCGTCTATGTAACACCAATCATCATCATCAAGAATAAGTTGAAAGCTTTTGAAAAGATGAAAGATACTATCGGTATGCTTGATGTTGATGCAAAAGAAAAATATCAAGAGCTGAAAAAGACCTTGTATGATACTCAAGTAAAGAACTTCTCTATAGAAGATATGCTTGATAACATGCAGGATTTTCCAAAGCTCTCAAAGTAGTTTATTATAGCTAGTAATTAAATTGTTAGATTATGGGTAAACGAAGTAATGGAACGAGAGGGACAAATAGTTCCAATAGTGCAAAGAGCAGAAAGATTGATGTGGGTGGAAAAATAGACAAAAAGGTAGACGCAATTTCTTTCCCTCTTTTCGGTAATACGAGTACTATGGCTGTCAAAGTAAATGATGTATTCAAGCAAAAATATCAAAAAGAGGAATCAGAAAAAGTTAGGGCAAGTGTAGAAACTGTATCGTCATTTAGCAAACCAACAGGAAAGTACGAATATGTGTCGGTCGATAAGATACACCCAACACAAGAATACATAGGAGCGAATAATCTAAAGGCGATTGCATCTATTAATTTTGATTCAAATGAAGTCCCTTATGGAGTACAGCGTAATGGGAACATTTATATAATTGACGGTCACCACAGAGCAGCGGCAGCCATACTCAAAGGAAATAAGAAAATACGAATATTGTTGAATTAAAAATATGTCAGAACAGAAAGCAATAAAAAAAATGATTGCATGGCGCAATGATTGGTGTCTCTTCGCCAAGGAAGTCTTGAAGGCTAACCTTGACGAAGAGCAAAAGGCTATATTGCGTTCTGTTCAGAAGAACAAAATGACAACGGTAGCCAGTGGAACTGCAAGGGGTAAGGACTTTATTGCTGCCGTAGCCGCTTTATGTTTCCTCTACCTCACTCCTCGCTTTGGTAAGGATGGCAGCTTGGAAAAGAATACCAAGATTGCCCTTACCGCACCGACAGGAAGACAGGTAACAAACATCATGATACCAGAAGTGGCACGTCTATACAAAAAGGCAGGCTTTCTGCCTGGTCGTTTGCTGTCGGATGGCATCAGAACTGATTATGAGGAATGGTATCTGACAGGTTTCAAATCTTCAGCCGACAACACAGAGGCTTGGTCGGGATTCCATGCTGTAAACACCATGTTCATCGTAACTGAAGCATCCGGTATCTCGGACACCATCTACAATGCAATCGAGGGTAACCTGCAAGGTAACTCTCGATTGCTATTGGTATTCAACCCAAACGTTACTACAGGGTATGCAGCCAACTCAATGAAGTCTCCCCGATTCAAGAAGTTTAGATTATCATCCCTCAACGCAGAGAACGTAGTAAGCAAGAAAAATATTATCCCTGGACAAGTTGACTATGAATGGGTAGCCGACAAGGTCTCAGCATGGGCACAGAAGATCAGAAAGTCTGAGTTTGATGAAGGTCGTGGTGATTTTGTGTGGGAAGGTGGATATTACACTCCAAATGACCTTTTTCGTGTTAAGGTTCTCGGTATGTTTCCGAAGGTGTCCGAAGATACCCTCATTCCATACGAATGGTGCGAGATTGCACATAGAAGATGGAAGGAACTTAAAGATAGTGGCTTTATCACCCATAAGCCAATACGCTTAGGTGTCGATGTCGCAGGTATGGGGCGCGATAGGTCTTGCTATGTTCCACGACAAGGAAACTATGTTTCAGAAATCAAGTGTCATAATTCGGGTGGTCATGCGGACCACATGGCAGTCGCAGGTCAAGTCGCGCACTACCTAAGTTTGAGTTCCAAGAATAAAGCATTCATTGATACCATAGGAGAAGGTGCTGGAGTTTATTCAAGACTCATAGAGCAAAAGTATTTAACTGCATTCTCTTGCAAGTTCTCGGAAGGCGTGAGAAATAAGCACGATGTAACAGGCTGTTATTCTTTCGCTAACATGAGGGCTTATTTGTTTTGGTGCATACGTGACTGGCTCAACCCAAAGAATGGATTCTTTGCAGCACTCCCACCTGATGATGAGTTGGATCAAGAATTGTGCGAAGTTCATTGGCTGTTTCAGTCAGATGGTTCAATCATCATGGAACCAAAAGACGAAATCAAGAAGCGTCTGAAACGTTCTCCCGACAAGATGGATGCCCTTGCCAACACCTTCTATCCATACGACTTCGATAGAGACAATGATTTGCAATTGTTAAATAGTATAGTATAAATTTGCAAGATACAGAAAAGTTTTGTAACTTTGCAGCCGAAACGTTTCTTTTAACGTTTCATTGCTCTTAGTGCACTCCGACCGTGAGGTTAGAGTGCATTTTTTATTTAATATAAAGTAATTCAGAAAAAGACTATACACTTCAATATAAGCCTTTCTAAGCGGTTCATTTTTTATCTCCATATACTTATACCATTTTTCGGAATTAGTCATATATAGAGGAAAAACAAAGTTTAGCTATGTATCTAGTTATCAATAAGTTAAACAAAGTTAGCGAAAAGCATTTTATGCTCCAAATATTTGGTCATTTGCAAAAAAATGACTATCTTTGCACCATCAAAAATAAATTAATAACAATTTAAAGATAAGAGCAATGAAAAAGGTTAAAGTTTACACAGTAGAAGCGTTAGAGAAACGAATTATAAAGGCTTTAAAAAAGGTCAAGTTCGGCTACCAAGAAGGATGCTTGATTGAAGCCACAGATGCAGAGTTTAGTATCTACAACTTCAACACTGCACTTTGTAATTTACAGCAGAAAGGAATTGTAGCATACAACGAGAATACTGAAAGCTATGAATTAGTTTAAAATATAGGAGATAAGAGCAATGAACGTTTACACAGAATCAGATAGATATACGGTATTACTTCACGCATTCGACACTTTTGAAGGTGCTTGTGAGTATATAACTCAAATTATAAATGTAGGGGAGTGTAAGGTTCTCCCCCTCATAAAAGCATGGAAAGGTGGCGTGGTTACAGCTAAATGGATGGCTAAGAAAACTGATAAAGGAATTAAATTTGAATTGTTGGATAGCGATTTTACTTATGTTTTATCTGATGAAATCATCAGCACCATTTGTAAAATGGAAGATGAGGACGAGAGAAATGATATTGATGTTGTTTACTTGGTAAGACAGCAATGCGATGGTTTCTACTACACTACAGGAAGTAGTGCCTACATCATCGAGAACAACTTCAAGACCGAACTGCAACAAAAGAAAAGTTCTTTGGCTTACGTTACAAGATTCCCAATTAGAATGATTAATGAAGTTAAGAAAAGATTAATCGCTAGTGGATATAAAATTAGTTTTGTTTAATAATGGAGATAGATATGAATAAGCAATCATTAAAAGACCTCACCTATAAAATGGTAGAGGAAAGAGTTAACAAGGGGGTTGAGTTGTTTAATAGCTACGTATTCTTTCCAGTCTTATATGGCGAACTGAAAAAGAAGTTTTCGCAAGAATACTGCGATATGTTCAGAAACGTTGTTCTAGATACCTGCATTCTATATCCAGATTGGAAGGAACATGAAATCTTGAAAGAGGTTGCTTCACAATTCGAGAGTCATGGAAATGTTTAATAGGAGGAAATGAATATGACAGTATATGAATTATCGGAACCTCAGAAAGAAGAACTCAAAATCGAAATGTTGAAAGATAAGTTTGGGTACAAGCTTTCATTCAGAGAGTTATCATTTGCTAATGAGCTCATCAGCGACCGAGAATTGTTCGAAAGATTCAAGGATCAGACCTTTACGGATAATGACTTCATTGTTTCACGATAAATGAAATCGTATGGAAAGCAACTGCACAACAATAGAAGAGCTAAAATCCGTAACCACGCAGGTTAGTGGTGATGAATGGAAAGATTTCTTCTCACTTATCAAAAAAGGCTCATATAGCCTGTATGGTTTTCACCAGTTTCTTGATGAGAGACCAGACCTATGCTTATTAATTCAAGGTATAGGAGATTACCAAACTGCCATTAAAGCTACGTTAGAGGAAATCGGATTGAATGATGGTGATGTAAATGGACCAGGAGGAAATCATCTGAAACTGGTTGTGGTGGATCGGATAGGATTCATAGTGTATGAAACGAAAGTTATGAACTTTTAATAATAAGATAGAGCAATGGAAGAGAACGTTATTATAGCAATGGATGCCGAAAAGTCTAAAAAGATAAAAGGCATTCCTTCAAACTGGGACTGGGAGGATATTCATTTCTACCTCGTTACTGAATTGGGATTCAGCTTTGATGTTGTGTTCAATTATTCAAAAGACATAGAGGAGGTATCTTATGAAGGATAATGCAAGAACTATCAAGTACGATTCTATCACATCATACGCAAAAGAATATGGGGTAGAAAATCTGAGTAACGAGAATCTTATTGCTTCAATTATCGGTATAGACCCTATGCTACAGGGTAATGAACCAATAAGAAAAATCTTTGACGGTAGTCATTCATTGAGAAAGGCAAGCAAGAGAACACTGCAGGAGCTTACATCTATCAAAGGAATAGGTGAAAAGAAGGCTACCGCTATACTCGCAGCATTCGAACTTGGCAGAAGATTTATGAAGGAGAAGTCGCAAGAATTTATAGATTTAGGTAGTTCCATCGACGTCTATAACTATATTTTACCATACGTCAAGGATTTAGAAATAGAAGAATCTTATCTGTTCTGTATGGATAGCAACTTCAAGTTAATCAAAATGGTTCGATTATCCAAAGGTGGAATTTCAGAAACGGCTGTAGATGTAAGAGTGATATGCAAAGAAGCTATCTCATACAATGCTACTACCATAGCATTGGTACACAATCACCCTAGTCCTAGCTGTTTTCCATCAAAGTGCGATGATGAGATAACATATAAGATAAAGAAGGCTTGTGAAATAATGAGATTGTTTTTTATGGACCACGTTATCATCAGTAGCAAATCAGATCAGTATTACTCTTACCACGATAAAGGAAAATTATAAGTTCTAAGCTGATAAAATACATCAGACCTATAATTATATACCAAAAGAATCTAACTTGAACAAAGAAGATATTTTGCACATTTAAGTGCATTTTTTATTGCATCTTATCTACCAAGGGAGGGCTGTGAAGTTCTCCCTTGTTTATTGAAATGAAAATAATTTTGCACTTTTTTACCAAAACTATTTGTTGATTAAATAACATTTCGTATATTTGCACCCATAAAAGCGTGTGAAGATGCACGTGACAGAACTTTTCGTAACATTGCTCTTACACCGAGTTCTACGTTTGGTCTGCCTGCATTTCGCTCGCAGACCATTTTTGTTAAATATAACTCAACTAGCAATGAACAAGTATTACAGAAAAGTTCTTGATGCGCTGAAAACCAATCGAGACATTAAGGCATTGGGGTTCAGCCGTAAGGAGTTAAAGGGTGTTGCCGCCAATGTTGCCAACAAACTTCAACTCAAAGATGATGCTACTGACGAAGAAGTTAGTGAAGGTATTAGTGACGCAATTGATGATGTCTTGCCGCTACTCCAGTTAACTCAGTCCGCAGCAGACCGCCAAGTCTCAGAGTACAAAAACGCTCATCCTGCACCCGATGATGACGATGTTCCTCCAGATGATGAACAAGATGATGATGACGATCCAGCACGTAGAAGTCCGTCACAGAAGGGCAAGAATGGCAAGAAGGGCAAGAAGGATAGCGATGATGATCAAGACTCCGCTATCCTCAACGCAATCAAGGGACTTACTACTGCTGTTGCTACACTCCAAGGCGATGTAACTGCATTGAAGTCTGGCAATACCACCAGTAGACGTACCGCAAAGGTAAGGGAGCTGCTGAAGGACACAGGTAAGTTCGGAGAGCGTCGGCTTAAATCTTTCTCTCGCATGAAGTTTGAGAATGAAGAGGAGTTTGAGGACTACCTCGATGAGTTGAAGGAAGATATTGAGGAAGAGAACAAGGAAAGACTCGAAAAGGGTCTTGAAAAGCTTGGACGAATCCCTGCTCCCGATACGACACATCAGCAAAAGGAGGAAGATAAGTTAATGTCTGATGATGAAGTCAAGAAGCTGGCTCAGATGTAATCATCTATTGTTTCACTAATAAATTATTAGATTATGGTAGCAGAAGACTACAAGCCAAAAACCAAAGGCTACGACATGGGTAAGGACGCTGTGGTTATCCGTCAGTATCTCGGTGGTATCACAGGCGGTAGAGCACTCGACTACGCCAACTTCAAGGATGAGGTTATTCAGGCAGGTCACATCATCGTCCGCAAGAAGGTAGATGATGTTTATGAGTATTCTCCACTTGAAACCGAAGATGGCAAGTACAAAGACAAGGCTAGCGATGCAGAATTTGCTGGTGTTGTCGTTCGCTCACGCATGAAGGGTGAAGCGGTTGCCATTATGGATAATGGTCGCGTGAATGATGTGGCAATGCCTTATCAGTTCAAGGACGATACTCAGAGAGCCGCCATCAAGACCGCTCTCCCAAGTCTTATTTTTGAGCACGACTAAGTTGTGCTATAGTTTTTAACTTAAAAGATTGTTTATATGAACGAATCACTTTTTATTCAGTTTATTCGAGCTATCTTCCCTAAGCTTAGCTTATATGTTAAGGAGAAGGAGAATCCGAAGGAGCGCACCTACCTCTACAAGGAGATGCTTACCGATGTGTATTCTCCCGATCAGAAGTGGGAAGGTTCATCAGCTAAGACCACATACGTAGCTGCCGACATCGTTGAGATGGATTCGGACATTCCTTTGAAGAAGCGTGGTCAAATCGCAACCTCTAATGGTAAGTTGCCAAAAATTGCGATGAAGAAGATTCTTTTCGAGTCTGATATCAACAACATCAACATCATGAAGGCTCAGTATGAGAACATTGTAGCGAGAGCCAATTCATTCCAGGCGCAAGGCTTGGTTGAGCAGGCTACATCAACACAACAGGCTGCTAAAACTGCAAAGGCTCGTATCATCAACAAGCTCATGAATGACGGTGTCGCTTGCTCAGTCGGTCTCGAAGAGCGTAACGAAATGAACTTCTTGGCAGGTCTCTCTAATGGTATTATTGCCGTTGAAGATGCAGACAATACGGGTAAGGCTATCCGTGTTGACTATGGATATTTTAAGGCAAATTGCTTCAAAACAGAAACCAATGGTGTTACAACACGAGAAGATTTCGAGAAAATCTTCGATAAGGCAAATGTCGATAACAATACCATCATACAGGTTATGCTCGCTAAGACGCAGATTAAGAAAATCCGCAAGGAGCAATGGGCAAAAGAGCTTGTTGCCGACTACGAGGGTAAGACTTATACCGAAAATACCAAGCTCAAGACACCATCGGAGTCAGCTTTCTCGGAAGCATTCGAGGATGAGTTCGGTGCAGCCATCAAGGTTATCAACCGAACCGTGATTATCGAGAAGAACGGAAAGCCAAAATCAGTTAAGCCATGGAATGAGAATAACATCATCTTCATCTGTAACACCAACGTAGGCTCTTTCGTTTGGGGTACCCTTGCAGAGGATACCAACCGAGTAGCAGGTGTTCAGTATTCTAACGTTGACAGCTACAAGCTTATCTCTAAGTACTCAAAGAACGAGCCATCTTTACAGGAGGTTACCGCAGGACAGGCTATCTGCTTGCCAGTAATCGAGGACGTAGATCAGATTTACATGCTCTCTACCAAGTCTGAGGAGGTAGATACGGAAGCCGAGACTACCGATACTACCGACCAGTATACAACTTACAAGGGTAAGAAGTATAAGAAAGCTGACCTCATCGCAGCTTTGAAGGCTGCAGGTGCCAATGTGAAGGCTAACTCAACCGATGAGACTCTGATTAAGGCTCTCAACTCACTCAGCGATGAGGAGGAAGCCGAAGTACTCTCTCAACTCACTCCAGAGGCTTAATTTGAATTGATATGAAGACAATAAAGCAAGCATTGATTGATGAAATCCACTACCCTATCCCTTTAGGATTCGTGGAGAATAAGATGATAGAACGTCAGCTTAGTGGTGATGATGAATATACATTCGAGGTCGCCAAGTCCAAGGAATGGAAAGGTGCGCTTGCTGATTGTCTGTACTCTCTCATACAAGCTGTAAGCTTATCCGAGTCAGACAAGAGCATAGGAACACTATCTGACAAGGATAAGGAAAGGCTGTTAGTTCGAATAAATGCTTTATACAAAACCATCGGTGAATCCCCTGCACTGGGTCAACCGATGGTTTATATAGGAGGTTAAGATATGGCTGTATTGGATTTCGCTGCTCATACCCTAGATTACCTACACGTAACTGATGGGTATGAAGACGATAACGGAGACTATGTTCAAGGCTCAGAAGAATGGGTGGAGAACTATTGTAAGTGTGATATTGTTCCTGCTGGCAAGGCAAACGTTATCACTATCCCCGATGGTTCTGCAAAGAACTATTCCTACACCATCTACAACCTTCCTAGATCATGCAGAGATTTCGAGTACGGAGACAAAATCCGTGTAAAGCTTTTCGGAAACGAAGTGAAGGAATTTGTCGTACTCGGCTTCCATCGTTATCAACTGCAATGTAAAATATGGGTATAAAACTCTCAACCTCTCAGTCTGCGCTCAATAACTTTTTTCAGTCCGCTATGGCGATAATAAAGCAAGAAATCCTCACTGCTTATGCCAAGCTAGGAGAAGAATGTAATGCAAGGATAAGAGACCGCTCGGCAGAGGAAAGTTGGATAGACCATACAGGAAACCTGCGAAGCTCCATCGGTTATGCCATCTTTGACTACGGAAGGAAACAAGTAGAATCAGCCTTCGCTTCCATAGGCAGTGGTTCTAATGGTTCACAAGAAGGAAGACAAATGATAGCTGACCTAGCCAAGGAATACTCACAGGTTTACGCATTGGTAGTAGTCGCGGCTATGAACTATGCAGACTTTGTAGAAGCTAAAGAAAATAAGGATGTGCTTGCATCCACTGAGTTATGGGCTCGTTCCGTCGTTGATGGTAAACTAAAGCTCGCTGTGGATAAAGCTGTAAGTAGAATTAATCAGATAAGGCTATGAAATCGGATATTGATATCAAGGATGATGTGTATAACATTATCTCTTCTTCTAAATTAAAGGCTGCTGTAACTGGTAGTCTTTGCAAGCGGGGAAGACCATATTATGGCACTGGTACGACTGGTAAGGAAGATATTTGCATCTCTGTACTAGCAAATCAAACCTCGCAAATCCAAGAAGCTTTCGTGAATGTAAACATCTATGTTCAAAATCAAGCTATCACAAAGAAAGGCAATATCCAAAAGGAAGAGAACACGGCAAGGATACGTGAGTTATGTCAACTCTCTTTCTCTACCTTCGAAGCAGTTCATGGATCGGATTTCCGCTTATCTATGAGCGAACAGAGGGTAATAGCTTGCGAAGGCACAAGTGAGCACATCATTAATAACAAATTATTGTATCAAACTATAAACGATTAAGATTATGTCAGTAACATCATGGGGCAAATGTACTATCTACGTTCAAGAAGTAGGTAGCAAAAAGAACGAGTGGACTAAGCTCCCAACTCCAAAGGATGGCACAACGCAGGTAACACCTACGAAAGGTGACACAATGACCCAGGTCGAGGAAGGTGGCGGAATTGTTGACCGCAAGACAAAGAAGTCAACCTACGAGGCTGCATATCAGCTCTTCATTAAGAAGAACCAGTCGCAGCCGTTCAAGACCATCGATGGTATCGTAGAGGGTAACTACCGTATTGCTATCCAGCCGGAAGACGCCGAGCTTCCTGGCGTATATATGGGTAACACAACAGTTGGTGCAGAAGAGGCCTATACAACTGAGAGCGGTGCTCTTATCACGTACACTCACTCAGCTCTCATTCCAGAGGGTGACGTGGTGGCTAAGACTGTCAACTCGAAGGGTGAGGACGTATATTGTGCTTACCGTTGGCGTGTCATTACTGCCACAAAGACAACAGGTGGAAAGTATGCCTTGACTTTCAAGAAACCACAGGACGGCGATACCCCTCCTGCTGAAATCACGGAAACCTACACAGAGAAATAGGCATATTCTAATATCCCTTCGGCCGACTGAGGGTTATCAGCCGGCAACCTACCCAAGTAGCTCAGTTGGTTAGAGCGAGACCAAAGTCCGTCACATGAAATCCAGTTGGTCTTTAAAATGCTGGTTGAAAGACGCAGGTTCGAGTCCTGTCTTGGGTGCTAACAAATTTTATTGGCTTATGAAGAATGACATCGAAATTGGTACTAAGATAGCCATGGTGTTAACAGATACTCCTATAGGCATACAGGTAGGTAGAAGGCATTTGTTTATCTACCCTCAGACTTTAGGCAAGATGTATTTGACTGCTCCATTGATTAAGCAGATAGGTATCAAAGATGATAACTTAAAGCTGAATCCACTAATTGAAGCACTCCGTGTAGTAAGTGAGAATCGAAGTCTCTGCTGTAAGCTAATAGCCTACCACACTCTTCAGAAGAAATCCGATATGCTCAGTTCACGCATATTGAAGGCTAGGGAAAACATCATCTTCAAGTTCTGTGATAACGATGACATAGCAACCCTTCTCATAACCATACTCTCAGACAACAAGCTTCACGACATCATCACAGAATGTGGGATAGACAAGGAAGCGGAGCGTATGGAGAAGATAAACCAAGCCAAAGACTCCAGTAATCAGTATATCTTTGGTGGCAGAACCATTTGGGGCTCTCTCATAGACGCAGCTTGCGATAGATACAAGTGGACCCTTGACTATGTTCTGTGGGAAATATCATACAACAACCTCACGCTTATGATGAAGGATAAGATAACTTCAATCTACCTATCCGATGAGGAAAGAAAGAAGGCTCACATCCCATCAGCAACAGAAAAGGTCTTCAGCGGAAATAACAAAGAGGACATCATGGAGCTGATCAGACAGAGCGAAGAAAATCCAATTTAACCTCCAACACTAACAAGAAAAAAGTAAAGAATAAAGGTTTGGGTGAGGAGGTGCACCTTTACGTAATTGACAGAATAAAAAAATGGCAAGTATCAAGTTTGACATAACAGGTGATAATTCATCCGTACTGAAAGCCTTTCGAGGGGTGCAGGATGGAGTATCACAGACAGCAAGAATAGTCGAGCAGCAGGGGCAGAGCATTGAGAATGTTTTCAATCGCATCAAGTCTGTTGCCTCGGTGGCTTTTGCTGGATTTACGGCAAAGGAAATCATCAGCACACTGGGTACTGTCCGAGGAGAGTTTCAGCAGTTTGAGATTGCATTTGAAACCATGCTCGGTAGCGGACAGAAGGCAAAGGGAATGATTTCGGACCTCGCCAACCTTGCTGCTACTACCCCTTTTGACATGAAGGGTGTGGTAAATGGCGCAAAGCAGCTCCTTGCATACGGATTTGCAGCCAACGAGATTACTGATACCATGAGAAGGCTCGGTGATGTATCTGCAGGATTGGGATTGAACCTGCAAGACCTCACATGGCTCTATGGTACCACGATGGTGCAAGGTCGATTGTTCACAAGAGACTTGATGCAATTTACAGGTCGCGGTATTCCTTTGACAGAGGAACTTGCCAAGCAATTCGGAGTTACCAAGGATAAGGTTTCGGAATTGGTGACAGCAGGTAAGGTAGGTTTCCCCGAAGTCAAGAAGGCTATCGAAAGTCTTACCAATGAAGGCGGCAAGTTCGGAGGATTGATGGAAAAGCAATCTCACTCTATTACGGGTCAGATAAGCAATATCCAAGATACCATCGAAATGGCTATCAATGACCTCGGCACACAGACGGAAGGATTGATGAATGATGCTTTGGATATCACATCTAAGGTTATCGACCATTGGAAGGAGATAGGTGAGGTTATCCTTGCAGCCGCATCTGCCATCGGTCTTTATAAGGCAATGGCAGTTAGTATAGCAGCTTTTGACACAGCAACAACAAATGCAGGATATGCAGCCGAGTTGTCAGCCCTTGAATCTTTGCTCCCTATGAAGGAAGAAGCGAAGAAGACAGACCTTGAAGAAGCAGTAGCCAAAGGTCAATTATCAGCAGTGCAGGCAGAGCTGGTAGCATCTAAGCGTGAAGAGGTCGCGGCTTACGTTGCCGAACTACAGGCGCAGGCAAAAGCAAAGGCAGACGCAGCCACCGCAGCCGCAGAGGAAGTGAAGGCATTGGAGAATAAACTTGCTATGCAGGATAATGAGGTTCAATCACTCCAAGATGCTTACGATGCCCTAGAATCCTATACAGATGGGCAGAAGGTAGAGACAGCAGAAATCAAACTCAATACTGCCGTTAATGAAAGGAATAACATTGCAAAGCAACTCCATACGGCTAGAGAAACCGCTGCAACCGCAGCCACAGAAGCAAATACGGCAGCCAATACGGCTAACACCGCATCTCAAGGTTTGAATACCGCAGCTACCGCAAGAGACACCGCAGCCAAAGGAATATGGGCACAGGTCACCCTTCTCTGCAAAAGGGCACAGGACGCATGGAATGCTTCTATGTTCTCAAGTCCTCTTTTTTGGATAGCTGCCACCATCGCAGCAGTAACCTATGCCGTATATAAGCTTGCTACAGCAGAAACGGCTCATGAAACGGCAGTAAGGAAATCCAATGAAGCATGGGATGAGTTTGATAACAAGGTCAAGGAACGTCAGCAGAATATCGAAAGCCTTATCAGAACAATTCAGTCTGAGACAGCTACAGAATACGAGAAGGCAGAAGCTTACCAAAAACTCTCCAACCTCGCACCTCAGCTAACGGAGCAATACTCACAAGCTCAACTTGCATCAGCCGATTTTGCTAAGACGCAGAAGGAAGTTGCCGAAAGCATGGATGAGTTGAAGTACGACAAGGCAGTTGAGGAAGTTGAGAAGTATCGAAAGAAGGTTGAGGAGCTTCAAATGCAACTCAGAGCAGACGCAGCCAATGGCGGTCAAGGGGGCATCACTATCTCATCACAGATAAACCAAGCCAAAGAAGACCTTGACCAAGCAGAAGAAAAGCTTTCCAACATCATCCAACTTCGAGACCAAGCAGCCGAGAATGCAAAGCCTATCGAAGTTCGCTTGCAAGAAGCACAGGAGAACGAAAGTGTACGTCAAGAAATCTTTGACTTCTATGACGAAGCAATCAATCTGGCTAACGATTGGCAAGCTGCCAACGAAACCATCAACTACGCCACAGGTGAGAGTAGATTGGATGCGTTCATCAATAAGGCTCAGAAAGAGATAGCAGGTCTTCGAGAAGACATCAAGAAGAATCCTGCTGATCTGAATCTCCGCATGCAGGAGTCTGAGAAAACAAAGGTTCTGAACAACCTTTTAGCTATGAAGAGGAATTGGGCGGTCACTGGCGCAACGACAATACCTTTGATTTTTAGGGCTCAATGGAACACCGCCAAACAATCCCTCAACCAATCAAAAAAAAAGGCACAAGCATTGGCTAACACAGGTTCTACGGAAACCTATCAGCAAGCTTACAACAAGGCGCAGCGCGAATACAACGCAGCCAAGAAGAAGGTTGCTGCTATGGAGAGAAATAAGAGCAAATATACCGCCACTCAATACGAAACTGCCACACAAAACTTGAAGGCAAAAAAGGATGCCTACTCGAAGCTAGGTGGTGATGTAAGCGGAAGGACAGCAAAAGCGGCAGTTACAGCTCGTAAGACTCGCATTAAGGAAGAAAACAAGACTATCAAAGCCCAAGAGGAGTTAAACAACCGATTGAAGGCTTTGCAGCAGAAAAATACAGATGAAACTATCTCCCTCATGCAGGAAGGCACGGAGAAGAAGCTTGCTCAAATCAAGAACGACTATGCCAAGCGCAAAGCCGAGATTGACAAGCAGGAAGCCGAGTTCAAGAAGAAGAACAAGGAAGCTGGCAAGAAAGTAACCCTTACCTCTGCTCAGTCCAATGCCCTCAATAAGGCTAGAGACCTCGCTACCCAAGAGTACAACAAGAAGCTTGATGAGGTCAACAGGGAAGCCCTCACCTCTATGCGCGACTACTTGAAGGAGTACGGTTCTCTCTATCAGCAGAAGCAAGCCATTGCCGAGGAGTACGAGGAGAAGATTGCCAAGGCTCAGACGGAAGGCGAGAAAAAGACACTTCAGCAGGAGAAGAAGAAAGCACTCGCTAACTTCGACTACGAAAGTATCTCTATGGGCATTGATTGGAAGGGTCTGATGAGTGGCGTGGGCAATATGAGCAAGGAAATGCTCAAACCAATGCTTGAAAAGCTAGATGCTTATACCAACACAGACAAGTTTCAGCAAGCCGATACTCAGACACAGCAGAAGGTTGTTGACCTCATGCAGGAGATTCGCACTTACCTCGGAACTGATCAGAATGCAACGTGGCAGAACCTTGCTGCATCCATCAGCAGTTTCAATCAGTCTGTTGCTGAGTACCAAAAGGCTGTTGAGGAAGAGAAGAGACAGAGTGAAAACTTCAAGTCCGCAAAGGCTCTCCATGACAAGGGCAGTATCTCCGACAAGGAACTTCAGCAGGCAAAGAAGGCTACTGATGAAGCAAGTCAAGCTGTAGTTGATGCCAAGAACAAAATGAACACCTTTGGCATCAAGCTAAACTCAGCTACGGAAGCCGTTACGAACTACACTTCGGGGCTTACCGCTGCACTCAACAAGCTCGGAACGTGGAAAGGCAACGAAGGGTTCTCTGAGGTACAATCATCAGTCGGCAACATAGATGCTTTGAAGGGTGTTCTTGATGAATCTCTCTCCACTATGGGTAATGGTGTAGCTAAGACGATGGGCGCAACCATATCGAAAGGTTTAGGAAGTGCTCTCGACACTATCGGAGGTGGAATAACCAATATGATGGGTAGCGCCCTTGGTTCAATCGTTGGAGTGGTGGCGCAGATACCGAAACTCATCCTCAATCTCGCAAGTTCCATCAAGAGTTTCGTGACAGGTATTCTCGATTCGTTCACTCAGTTGCTACAATTCGAATGGCTCTCAGATTTGGTTGACAGCATTCTTGCTTCTGTCGGCAACCTCATTGATGCCATCTTCGATTTACCAGAAAACCTCTTCAAGGCTCTCGAAAGCATTGTGGTTAATGGCATTGGTGGTCTCTTAGATAACGTGTTAGGTCGTGTTGGAAACATTCTCTCCCTCGGAGCACTTTCATCGAAAGGTCCATCAGATTGGTTTACCAACTCAAATGCCGAAAAGGTTCAGAAGACCATAAATAGACTGACATCTTCTAACGAGCAATTACAGAAGTCCATCGACAAGCTGAAAGACACCATGACAGGTACGTATGGTAAGGAGTCCACCAATGCTTACAAGGAAGCAAAGCGGCAGCAGGAGACTTACAATCACAACGTCATGGAGATTGCGAAGCAACAGATGAGTTATCATAGTTCGCACCACTCATGGAGTAGTTATTGGAGTGGCTTCAACGATGAGCAGATGAAGTTGATAAGGGAAAAAGTAAAGAGCGACTTCAATGGAGATTTAACCTCCCTTACTCCAGAAGAGATGAATAAACTGCTTTCCTATCAAGAGTTGGTTAATAAAATTAGGGATACGGGTGCTCATTATAAGGGACGTTCTGCTTACGGAGAGGCGGTTCTTGACAAACTTGAAGACTATGCGGACCTTGCAGGTAATCTTGATGAGCTTACTGAGCAATGGCGCGAGTCTATTACTCAGATTTCCTTTGACAGCATGAAGGATAACTTCATCAGTAACCTCATGGATATGAGTAAGTCTGTGCAGGATTTCTCTGATGATTTCGCAGAAATGATGCAGAAAGCTCTTCTCTCCTACTCGATGGAAGACCTCATGAATGGGAAATTGAAAAAACTCTATGAGGATTGGGCAGATGCAATAGATGCTGCAAATGGAGATTCATCGAAAATCGACATAGACGCATTCAACAAGCGTTACGATGATATAGTCCAGGAAGGCTTGAAGAGACGTGACGAGTGGGCGAAGGTAACAGGCTACACTGGTTCCTCATCCTCATCACAGACCGCCACAAGCGGAGGATGGGCATCTATGGGGCAAGATACCGCAGACGAGCTGAATGGTCGCTTCACGGCTCTACAGATTGCAGGAGAGTCTATTGCTCAGAACATGACTACCACAATTTCACAGATGGAGAGCATCGTTACACTCGGAATCTCAACCAATGGCGCAGTATTGGAGATAAGAAACATGATGATCATGACAAACAGCTACCTCGAAGACATCGTGAAGTATTCAAAGCTCACATATAACGACTTCGGAGCAAAGCTGGATGACATGAACAGAAGATTAAAGGATATTTGACCTCTATAGGCTTTTCGCTTGTCAACCCTTACAACTATACTTAACAATAGCAAAAGCGGCTCACAGCGAAGCCTATGAGGCTATTTAATGATTAAATAGTTATGCTTAACGGACAACTTTATATCAATGGTAAGGATGCCTACCTTACATGGGGCATAATCTTAGATGAAACCGCCCTCAGCACGCTAATGACTCCTGCACCAAACAAGGAGTTTATCAGTAACAAGTATCGCTCAAAGGACGGCAAGTCGGTTATCAAGCACAATCCAAGACTGGATGAGAGGGAGATAACGCTGCCGTTCAATATGACCGCCAAGGACTCAGATACGTTTATGACGAACTATGCCAGCTTCTGTGAGGAGGTTCTTGCCAAGGGAGAGTTGGTTATCCGCACTCGATTCCAGCCTAATGTGTGGTATCGGTGCATCTATCTCTCTTGCACACAGTTCAGTCAGTTCATTCGGGAAATGGCAAAGTTCAGTCTAAAGCTCAACGAGCCAGACCCAAGTGACAGAGGTGAAACAAGTAAATATACAAGCTAATGATTCAGATTAAGAGAAACAACAAGGTATTCTTCACATTAGAGGACTTCGGCGAGGGTTCTAAGCTGTCATATCAGCTTATGGACCACCACTACATCATCTTGAAGTTCACTACGGCTACCCCTATCTATTTCGAGATTGGTGACTCCGTAGAGATTCTCGACTTCGGCTACTTTGAACTTACATCGTCATACTTCCCTAAGCACAACGATAGTGATGGCTACGACTACGAAATGCAGATGGATGCCTACTATATGTCTTGGAAGAATAAGATTTGCAAGTATCGCCCTCAGCACGGAGCCAACGAGACCTCCTTCAAGCTCACCACAACGGTAGGCGTACATATGAACGTTATACTCGGCAACCTAAAGGCGTTAGGTCTTACGTACAATGGCAAGGATTTCTCTGTTGACTACACTACATACAACAACAAGGCTTTCGATGTTCAGAAGAGATTCTTGATTGAGTACGGCTCTATCAGTATTCTTGATGCTCTCAACTCCATCTGTTCCGAAGATGCGCTCAACTGCGAGTGGTGGATAGATGGCTCTATTATATACCTTGGATATTGCGAAATGGAAGGTCAGACAACATTCGAACAGGATGTTAATGTTCTGTCTATGTCCTATTCGGAATCTAAGTCAACTTATATCACAAGACTGTACGCATTCGGCTCAGACAGGAATATTCCGAAAGGGTATTTCACTGGTGCCGATGCGGACGTCACAACCGATGGTGTAGCTACCGATTACCTCATGCTCCCTAACAAGGAAGTAGATAGTGACGGTTTCTACGCCAAGGATGGCTACATAGAGAACGTGAATGTCGTGAAGAATGATAAGCAGGCTATCGAAGGTGTCGTGATGTTTGAGGACGAATATCCAAAGGTGGAAAGTGCTGTCAGCAGTATAAAGACCTATGATAGCACCGTTGATAACGAAGACGGAACGAAGACTACACAGACATTTTGGCAGGTCACTTCTACAGACTCTTTCACTAATAGTTTCAAGGAGAGTTGGATAAAGAGTAACCTCACTTTAGGCATCAAGTTCACTAGCGGTGCTCTCATGGGCATGGTGTTCGATGTTAGCTTTAAAGTCATTGACAAGGTTAACTACTTTGAGATTGTTGCTAATGACACTTACGGAAGAACTCTCCCCGATGGTGTCATGTGTCCGAAGGTTGGTGATAAGTACTTTCTGTTCAACTGGGATGCAACCAAGATTACAGATACGGACCTAATTCCTGCAGCTCAGTTGTCTCTGTTCGATAGAGCGAAGCAGTACTATCTGAAGACTATGATCAGCAACGCAAACTTCACCTGCACGATGGATGGCGATAAGTTCTATAATAATGGGACATACGATTATCATCCTCTCGGTGAACAAGTAAAGCTGATTAATGATATGTTTGCGCAGGTTGATGCTAAAGGCAAGCACTACCGAAACTCTCGTATCATCGGCATGGAGATACCTTTGGATATACCTTATGACCATCCTCAATACATAGTTGGTGAAAAAGCAGCAACAAGTCGATTGGGTAAGCTGGAAGACAAGGTTGACTCTATCACGGTAAACGGCATTCAGATAAGTGGCGGCAATGGTGGTGGTGGCGTCTATGTAATAGGCATGAATGACTCTACACCTCCTACAGACAGTAATGTTCTATCAGCAAGAAAGACTATCCTTAGTTTCTTGTCAAAGCTACACAACGACACTGCGCAGGGATTAATCACATTTGCGAAAGGTCTTATTGCCAAAGGTCTTGCTGATTTGATGATGGGAGCGAAGTTTGGCAACAATGCTAAGATTACGGAGTTGGGCGATGCGGTGTTTAATACTATCAAGTCTTTCGATTACGACAATGCGGCTGAACAAGGCTTTTCTGTTGAGAAGGAGAAGAACGGCAAGTATCATGCATTCTTGAACAACCTAACCATCTGGGGCAAGGCAATATTCCACGAATTAGATGTACGCAAGCTGTCTTATTCGGGAGGCAACATCTATTTATCTGGAGCTGGTAGCAAGCTTATCAAAGTTGTGCCTGTCAAGGAATCGGTATCTGCTGACGGTGTGATATCTTGGGTAGAAACAACTGCGGATGATGCAGAATGCGCTGGCTGGAAATGCTATCTCTTAGCTGACAACGGAACTACTGCCACGATGAACTACTGGCAGGAGGGCGACCAAGTGCGCTGTCAGACTATTGGCGAGATTGTGGCTGGTGGAGCATATAGTGATACAAGTAATAAGAGTTACTGGCGTACTATTCTTGATGGTGGCGTATCTACGCAAAATGAGAAGATATACGGCACTAAAACGGAGACTTATCTTGATGAAGCTGGTAAGGAGCAGACGAGAGAAGTACAGGTGGAATTGTACGATGGTCAGGCGTTTGCTTGGATTGTCGTTGGCAAGCATTCCGAAGGCTTAGACGGATATACAGAGAAGAATGCGCCTGTTGAAATAAAGGGAGACCCTGCTGAGGGCGACACAATCGTGCTGGACGGCAACAGACATCGTAATGGCAATCTTGAGTACGACAAGACGGACAGGCAGAACGTGATTATCCTTGAGACAACTGGCGACTATGCTCCTCGTATCGCTTGCTATGCTAATATCTCTGAGTACAAGCATACTATCACAAAAAGCGTAAATGGCGAGAACAAAGAAGTATCTCTGTCGGTATTCGAGACTTCACCGAAGGGTGGAACGAAAATCAATTCCTCACACTTTGAATTGATTTCGGATGACGGCAGTACTATTAATATCATCAATTATAGAGGTGACTGGGTAGAAGGAAATACCTATCATAAGAACGACCAAGTAAATCACAACAATGCCGTTTGGGTGTGTGTTGCCAATTCAGAGGAGGACGTAACAGGTGAGCCTTCTGACGGCTCGACACAATGGAAAAAAGTTCTATCTGGAAGCAAAGGCGAGAAGGGAGACAAGGGCGAGGACGGCGTGGCTTATCAGATAATGATAACGAGCGATACGGGCACGGTGATGATTAACGGTT